>ENA-UPWN01000629-UPWN01000629.1-human-gut-metagenome-genome-assembly--contig:-NODE-629-length-17089-cov-28.873619_pt1 | contig 17089 bp, 16 predicted proteins | sample MGYA00250050_ERZ773377 | MGnify/ENA primary metagenome ERZ773377 (study PRJEB29103, sample SAMN06112008) | human gut metagenome | biome: human gut; feature: ankylosing spondylitis patient; material...
GAAAATAAAAAGCATAGATGTATTAAATTTATCAGTTTAAAAGGTAAAAAAATTGAAGTTATTAATTAAAAAGGGTATTCTAATAATATATAAAAAATAATTAACTTGGAGGGATTTATGAATTTCAGTGAGATTTTAACAGGAATTTTAAAAAACAATAGTATAGTTGGAGCTATATCATCATCAGTTTTAATTATCTTATTTGGTTTCTATTTAAGAAGAAAAGGAGTATTTAAAGATGGAACAGCAAAGATTTTAACAGATGTAATTCTTTCAGCTTCATTACCAGCATTAGCTTTTAATGCCTTTATGCAAGATATTAACAAAACTAGTCTAATGCAAGGAATCAACTTATTAATATGGGGATTTGCTATTTATATTATCCTTATATTTATTACAAAACTTATTTATATAAAATACAACGGAGATAAAAAAGTAGTTTTAGAAATTTTAACAACTTTTGGTTCTACAACGTTCTTTGGTATTCCAATCATATCAGCAGTTTATGGGGCTACAGGAGTGATGTATGCTTCTATATTTAATATAGCTTACAGAGTATTCTTATATTCTTATGCTTATATTAAAATGTCTGGAATAAAAGCTGATAAAAATAATATTAAGCAAATGTTTTTAAACTCTATTGTACTTGCAACTTTTTTAGGAATGTTTATATGGGTATTTCAAGATTCTCTTCCACAAATAACAATAGGAGAAAAGAGTTATGCATTTTTAAGAATAGACAAAACAGCTTTCTGGTTATTTAAACCAATGACATATTTAGCTGCTCTTTCTTCTCCACTAGCTTGGTTAGCAATAGGAGCAAAACTAGCTGATATCTCATTAGTAGAAGCTATATCATCAAGGGATTCTTGGATATATAGTTTTATAAAAGTATTAGTAGTTCCTTTTATTAATTTGATAGCTTTATATATTTTAACTGTAACAAATATTTTGCCAATATCATTTGTAGGATTAGCTTCTGTAATTATAATGATGGCTACTCCAACAGCTACAGTAGCAGCAGCGTATGCTATTAAATTTGATAAAGAATCTGTACTTACATCAAACTGTTCACTACTTTCAACAATATTTAGTGTAATATGTATGCCTCTTTGGATAGTAGTATTAGAGATAATAAAATCTTTAAATATATATATGTAAGTTTTAGGAGGAGAATATGAAATTAATATGTTATGGAGTTAGAAAAGTAGAAAAACCTTTCTTTGAAAAATTAAATAAATTTGGTTATGATTTAACTTTAGTAGAAGAGTTAATGAATGATGAAAATGTAAATTTAATAGAGGGACATCAAGCTGTTATGCTTAGAGCTAACTGTCCAGCTAATAGAAAAAACTTAGAGAAAATGAAAAATTTTGGAGTAGAGTATTTACTTACTAGAACAGTAGGATATAATCATATAGACTTAGAAGCTGCATATGAGATGGGATTTAAGATGGCTAGAGTTCCAAGATATTCACCTAATGCTATAGCAGAATTAGCTATCACTTTTGCTATGAACCTAGTTAGAAAAGGGGCATATATGGTAGATAGAAGTAGAAATAAAAACTTTATCGTAGATGAGTATATGTTCAGTCCTGAGATTAGAAATCTTACTGTAGGAGTAATAGGAACAGGAAAGATAGGATTTACAGCAGCAAAACTTTTCAAAGGATTAGGAGCTAGAGTTATAGCTTATGACTTATATCCAAGTGAGGCTGCTAAAGAAGTAGTAGAGTATGTAACTATGGAAGAATTAAATAAAACTGCTGATATAATTACATTACACTGCCCATATATCAAAGGAGAAAACGATAATCTATTAGGAGAAGAATTTATCTCTAATTTAAAAGATGGAGCTATACTTATCAATACAGCAAGAGGAGAGCTTCAAGATGTAGAAGCTATAATAAAAGGATTAGAGAGTGGCAAAATTGGAGGATTTGCAACTGATGTATTCTCTAATGAAAAAGAATTCTTCTTTAAGGATATGGCTGGAAAAGAGATTGATAAAAATGTTGAGAAGTTAATCTCTTTATATCCAAGAGTTTTAATAACTCCACACATTGGTTCTTATACAGATGAAGCCTTAACAAATATGATAGAAATCTCTTATGAAAACTTAGATGAATTTTTAAGAACAGGAGATTGTCAAAATAAATTATAATAAATTTAGAATAAGATTATTATAGTGATGATTTATAAAATATAAAAATAAAAAGTCAAGAATAACTCACTTTGTTATCCTTGACTTTTGTTTCTTATAAATCTATTATCATAATATCTCTCAGAGCTTGAAGATTTTCAAGAGTAGGGGTATCAATTCTAACCTTATAAGTTACTCTATCATTATATCCCTTATCTAAATATTCAGCCCCACCACTGTTTAAAATAGATTCTACCTCTCCAATTCTTTCATAGGAAAAATCAATAAGATAGATTTTTCTCTCTACATACTCCTCTATCCCAGCTTCCTGTATAGCAAGTTTAGCTGTTTTAGCATAGTTTCTAACAAGACCACCAGCTCCTAGCTTTATTCCACCAAAATATCTAGTAGCTACAACAGCAAGATTTGTAACTTCCATATAGGTAATGATATCTCCCATTGGTTTACCAGCAGTACCACTAGGTTCTCCATCATCATCAGTTTTAAAGTACTCCTGTCCATTATCTACTACCTTATAAGCAGAACAGTTATGTGTAGCATCTGGGTGCTTATTTTTTATAGATTGTATAAACTCTTCAGCTTCTATCTTGCTTCCAACAGGCTTTACATAGCCTATAAATTTTGACTTTCTCTCTTCAAATTCAATAACATACTCTCTAGCAACACTTTTCATAAATCTCTCCATTAAATTAATTTATCTAAAAAACTAAGAATAGCCATATAAACTGGAGCTATAAATTTATATAAAAATCCAGTCCAACTTAAAATCATAATTATAAAAATACCATATCTATCCATATGGAAGATACTATCTCTTAAATCATAACTACCTATTGAAGCAAGTACTCTTGAACCATCTAGTGGTGGTATTGGCATAATATTAAATACAGCAAGCAAAATATTCAAGCTAATCATATATAGCACAGGCTCAAGTAGGTGTAGGGGAGCTAATATCTCATAGAAATGTTTAAATAAAAACATACCAATGATAGCCAATAGAATATTTGATAGTACTCCAGCTATTGCTACTAAAAATTCTCCCAATCTTCCATATTTTAGTCTGTAATAATTAATAGGTACAGGTTTTGCCCAACCAAAGACAAAGGAAGAACCAGATAAAATTAGAAGTATAGGAAAAATTGTTCCCAATGGATCTAGATGATGTAGAGGATTTAAACTTAATCTTCCATAATTTTTAGCAGTATTATCTCCACAGATATAGGCCATAACTCCGTGAGAAATCTCGTGTACAAGCAGAGAAAATAGAAGTATAGCTATATTGATAAAGATAGAGGGATTGAAAAGTATATTTTTACCAAAGCTTAATAAAATATATGCAATAATCACTCCAAGTATAATTTTTGTAGAGGTAGGCATACCTCTATTGAGATATTTTAGTTCGTTTATAAATCTTTTCATCTTTTTTGTAATCCTTTCTAAATTTTAAGATAAATATTCCTGCTATAAGAAAAATATAGAAAATAGTTATAAGCTTACTCTCATTTTTATATTTTATACTCATAAAAGGAACAGTATTAAAAAAGTCTACCAATATAAAAAATAGTTTAAAAACTATATTTAATATTGGGGTAATTAAAAATCCTAATGAAAAATTTTCTAAAAGAAGTCCAATAAATCCAAGAGATATAAATAGACTTCCCACTGGAACTACTATCATATTGGTAATAAAAGATAGAAGTTGTATAACACCAAACTCCTGAATAAGTAGAGGTGTAAGAAAAAATTGAATGCTTAGTGTAAGTAAAATTCCATCTACTATCTTAGACTTCCCTTTATATATTTTAGTTTTAATATAGGGAAAAATTCCTGCTATAACAAATACAGCTCCATAGGATAGTTGAAACGATATACTGTTAATAGAGGCAGGATTTATAATAAGTGAGAGAACATAGCTTACAGTGAGAGTTTTTAATAACTCTGTATTCTCATCTAAAATTTTTCCAAGAAGATAGATAGCTCCCATAATATATGCTCTATCTAATGAAGGAGAGTGTTCTATCCCAAGATAGTATAGGGTCAAGGTAATTAATAAAAATATATTCCTCCCTCTTTTTTTCAAAGGTAACTTTGTAGGAAGGAGAAAAGAGATAATTGAGATAACCAGCCCTATATGAAAACCAGAAAGAGCCATAAGATGTGAAATTCCTATATAGTTAAATTTTTCTCTCATCTCCTGTGTAAGCCTATATCCCTTTCCTAAAATAACTGCTTCATAGATTCTTTTCATATCATAATCAGAATTTCTTAAAAGAGTTTCACTTTTCTTTTGAAAATATCTGTGGATATTATTTTGAGGCAGAGAGGTAATCTTTTCCACTTGGATATCTAAGTATTCATTTCCATACTTTTTATTAATCTCCTTTATCTCTCCAATCACTTCATATTTGCCATTGGATTTATTGGAAAGATATAGATATGAATTGTTTAATGGATATCTATTATCTATCTTTTCAATCTTCCCACGCCCTTCATAGAGTGAAATTTGAAAAATTTTTATATCTCCTATATTATTTGAGGAGTTGAATAAAAAGAAAGCCCTAATTAAAAATAGAATGGGAAGTAATAAAAGAAAAATATTTTTTTCTCTGTTAAAGATAAAAATACCTAAAACTAAAATTAAACTGAAAAATATTCCAAGCTCTAAAGAGAATAATTTTAGTGCCCCTAAGATGATACTAATCTCTAAAGCTATAAGATAGATTACTTCCACAGATCTCTCCCTTTGTCCTCAATATACTATATTTTACTATATAATATACTTTTAATCTACTAGATATTTTATAAGTACAACATAAATATTATATGAAAGTAAACTAATAATATCTAGTTTCGTTTTTTAAAATCGATTTGTACACCTGTAATTTTATTATTGAGAGTAAACATATGGCTAAAAAATACCCTCTATAAGCTTGTAAAAAGCTCATAGAGGGTATGGTTTCTAATATAGAATTTATGCTGGTTCTAGAGTAGCAAAAAACAGATATTTTTCACTATTTTGTATAATTGCAACATAAATATCAGTATAGTGAAAAAAATTACTCTTCATATCTATAATAAAAGAAGAAAGATATTATAAAAGATATAGCTGAAACTAAAGAAGTGAGGTATATACCAGATTTTTCTACTCCCTTAGGTGCTGTGGTAATAGCAGAAAGGATATCTCCATTTCCAGCTACTAATATAATTGGAAGTATAAGTATAGATATCATAAAAGCCATCTTTAAGAAAAATCCCTGTATACCAAAACAAACTCCCTCTATTCTATTTCCATTCTCTTCACTTATCTTGCTACCTATTTCACTGAGCATAGCTGGTGGGAAGATAAAAGCTGAACCAGCAACAGGTATACCAATTAAAGCAAAAAGTGGATATCCCATAGAAACTGGAATGATTTTTCCTAATTGGAATAGGCAGAGAGTGAAAAATGTAAGCATAGCTAGACAAGCTAACATAATTTTTCTATAGCCATATTTTTTAGAAAGCTTATTTGTTGGATAGAAAAATAGAGCTGACATTCCAAAGAGAAGAGCTGATGCAATAGTGATAGCTCCTTTTCCCATTCCCATAATATCCTCTATAAAGTAGTTCATTATAGCTCTTAGATTATTAAAACCTATAAAGAAAAATAGAAGTCCAAAAAGATAGTTGATAAAAGCTTTATTTTTAAAAACTATCTTCATAGTATCTCTAAAATTAGCTTGAGAAGTTTTACCAAGTGAGTATTTTTTCTCAGGAACTAAAAATACAGTGATAAGTCCACCAATAATAACTAACACACATAGAGAGATAACCATACCTCTTACACCTACAAGGGTATCTCCCTTACCTATCATTCCTATTAATGCTCCAGGAATAATCATAGCGATAGCTGTATAAACTAATCTAAAAACTGATTGCCAAGTGGAAAGATTTAATCTCTCTTCAGTTGTCTGTCCTATCTCTGGAATAAGAGAGTTATAAGGTGCTCCTACTATTGTATAAAAAGTAAAGAACATAGAACCAACTATAGCTAGATAGATAAAAGCTAATTTTTCATTATTCATAGGTGGATAGAAAAAAGCAATAGTAAATAGTGCTAATGGAATAATTCCCACAGCTATAAAAGGAATACGCCTACCCCATCTTGTATTTACTTTATCAGATAAAAATCCTACCACTGGGTCTGTTACCATATCTACAAATCTTGAAATAACTAGAGCTAGTGAGATAAGAAGTGGAGCCATTACAGGCTTTAGTCCTGAACTCTCTGGTGGTAGATAGAAATATAGTATCCATTGAGCAAATATCTGGTCAACAATGGCATAGCTTACCCCTAATCCATAAAAAATCTGTATACTTGTAGGTAATCTTTTACTCATTAGTTTCCTCCTTTAAAATTATTGGGGACTTATAGTCCTTGTAATTATTTATAAGTCTATATATTTTTGAGCTTTCCTCATTAAACTCTATTAGAGAGCAAACTTCTGGAGAAAAAATCTCATTCATTTTTTTGTAAGAGGTGATAATCTTACTGTTTTCAAATTTCTTTAGATAGTTTAAATACTCTCTTCCTTTAGAATTAAATCCTAGTACTCTCACATAGGGAATAGATTTTTTTACATCTTCAGTGATAGAGTTAGTAAGTCCTAAAAGTGTATGAGTGAGTACCCTCTGCACTCTTCCCATAGTGTATCTCCTATTGCTAATAGCTTGGAAAAAATCTTTATAGTCAGAAAATTTTACAGCTCCTTCATAGAGCCTATTTTCAAAACCAATCTCCATATCCTGTATATCAGATAGTTTTTTAGAGTTTTTAATTAACTCATATCTAATAAGAGGATAAAAATTTTCCATATATATAAAGTTATCATAATCTTTTAAAATCTCATAACTTTCTTTTGTAACAATATTTTTAATCTCTTCATTTTTTTTAAGATGCTCTCTAATCTTTGTGGCGCTTGCAAAATCTCCTACAATATTTGTATCGTGATACCCTACCTTTTCTCTTTTTAGAGTCATAGGTGTTATGGAACTTTTCCAATATCTGATAGCTTTGATGTATTCAAGTCCTAAGATATCGTTGGAGTTGAGCTCACTCTCTCCTAAAATCTCTTTCATAGTTAGACTATGTGCAGTGGGATATGAGTGTCCCTCTTTTAATCTCTCTTTTAATTTTATTTTAAACTCATCACTTTCTTGAAGTGTAGATATTCTTTTTAACTCTTCAATCTTTCCACTCTCTGAACCAAATACCATAGAGTTACATCTTAATTCTTCTAAAATTCCAACAGCTCCTTTAGCAAAAATCTCTGCACTTTGTGAAGAATAAAAAATAGGTAACTCTACTATTATATCAACTCCATTAGCTAAAGCCATCTTAGCCTTTGTCCACCTATCAACTATTGAAGGTTCTCCCCTTTGAACAAAATCTCCACTCATAACAGCTATGATGATAGAGTCAGGATTCAGTTCTTTAGCTTTTTGTAGATGATATCTGTGTCCATTGTGAAAAGGATTGTATTCCACTACTATTCCTGTGGCTTTCATCTTCTCTCCTTTCTTTGATTTTATTTTCATATTATATCATATTTTATTTAGAAATTTATATAAAAATAAGGAGAGGGCAAACCTCTCCTTAAATTATTTTACTAAGTTTCTAATCCATTTACCAGAGATTAATCTAGGTAGAGTAGCTATCATTTTAAAAGGTTCTTCCATACAAACAAAGAAATAAACAGTTGTGATAGGATATTTAAAATATGTAGCTCCTAAGAAAGATAGAGGTACTCCTATTCCCCATACAGCTATTAACTCAACAATAATAGCATACAATACATCTCCACCACCACGTAATACTCCAAGTATTTGTACAGCTCCAAAAAATCTAATAGGAACAAACACTGACATTATTTTAAGAACAGTTATAACATTAGCTTTTGTTTCTGGAGTAATCTTAAATAAAAGAACAATAAATGGAGATAGAAGATAGAAAAATATTCCAACAATAATTCCAAGGAAAACTCCAAAGATATTTATCTTAATAGCAGCTTCCTTAGCTTCACTCTCTTTTCCAGCTCCAATTTTATTTCCTATAACTATACTAGTGGCAATAGCAATACCAATAGCAAAGATATTAAAAGTATTGTTGATAGTATTGGCTATCTGCATAGTAGCAGTGGCATTAGTTCCAAGTTTAGAGTAAGCTATAAAATATACAGTAATTCCTCCTATCCACATTACATCATTAAATACAACAGGAGTAGCAGTTTTAATAAATTTATTGATTAAATCTCTTGTAAAAGTAAACATCTCACTAACTTTACCAGCTATAATATTTTTATCTCTGATATATATAGTGTGTAGTATGAAGCTCATCTCCATAAGTCTAGCCACAGTAGTCCCAAGGGCAGCACCTGTTACTCCAAGAGCTGGGACACCAAGTTTTCCAAAGATAAAGATATAGTTTAAAATTCCATTGAAAATTAGTCCAATCAAACTAGCATACATAGGTATTTTTGTATAACCAGCACTTCTTAGAGCCATAGCAAAAGAGAGAGATATACTTGTAAAAATATAACTAGGTGCCACAGCAGCTAGATAATCTTTTCCTAAATCAGAAACAATTTTTTCTTGAGTAAATATTCTCATAATATTTTCAGCAAAGAAGACTCCACCTATAACAAATAAGATAGCTGTAATAAGGGAGAAAAGAAGAGATATTCCCATAAATTTATAGATACTTTTTATATCTTTTTTACCCCAATATTGAGCCATAAAGATTCCAGCTCCCATAACTATACCATTGGTAGCATTGTAGTAAAGCATATAATATTGGTTGGCTATCCCTGTTGAAGCAATAGCATTTTCTCCAAGACTACCTATCATCAAGTTATCAAGTAAGTTTAATGATGCTCCAATAAGGTTTTGTAAAATAATTGGAATAGCTAAGATTAAAAGATTTTTAAAAAATTCTCTGTCTTTCTTAAAATTAATTAACATAAATCCTCCTACAAAAAAATAAAAGCAGGTGGGTTATCAGCCGCCCATCTGCTTTTTTATATATTTTATTCCTTTGTTATTATACTATTTTATTTTTTTTCTGTCAATTTTGATTATTTTAATAATTCTTTTCCTTTATTTACATATTCGCTCATAATATCTCTAGGAACCATATTTCCACCGGTTGCCCAAGCTATATGAATGATATTTTCTTTTTTGATATTGTGGGCTTTCAAATAACTCTCTCCAACCTTATCTTTTTCAATGAGCTCTATTCCCTTTACTCCAGCTAAAGCACTAGGCTCAAGATAAATATTTTCTAAATCTGCCATTTGAGCTAGATATATATACATTTGCTCATCACTTAAAGTATAAGAACCAGATACAATATTTTCTACACATCTACCTACAAAGCTAGATGCTCTACCTACGGCAAGTCCATCAGCAGCAGTTTTATTATCTATTCCAAAATCTTGTACACAAACTTTATCGTGTAGTTTAGTAGCAAGTCCAAGAGTCATACAAGGAGAGTGAGTTGGCTCAGCAAAAAAGCAGTGAACACTATCTCCAAAAATAGATTTTAGACCAAACATAACTCCACCAGGTCCTCCTCCTACTCCACAAGGAAGATAAACAAATAGAGAATTTTCCTTAGTGACTACTATATTTTTTTCCTCTAACTGTTTTTTTAGACGAAGAGCAGCTACTGTATAACCTAAGAAAAGAGTTTTAGAATTTTCATCATCTATAAAATGACAATTTTTATCAAGACTAGCTTGTTTACGTCCCTCTTCAACAGCCTTGCTATAATCCTCTTTATATTCAATAACATTGACACCTTTACTTCTAAGCATATCTTTTTTCCATTGTCTAGCATCTGCTGACATATGAACTGTTACTTTAAATCCTAGCTTAGCTCCCATTATTCCAATAGATAATCCAAGATTTCCAGTAGAACCAACTGCTATTGAGTATTGAGAAAAAATCTTTCTAAAATCTTCACTATCTAAAATTTCGTAGTTATCTGTAATCTTTAATTTTCCACTTTTGATAGCTACATCTTCAGCAAATTTTAGTACTTCATAGATTCCCCCTCTAGCTTTTATTGAACCAGAGATAGGAAGATGACTATCACATTTTAAATATACTTCTCCCTCTACATCTAAAAGATTTTTCATCTTATCAATTTTTACTAAAGGAGATTCAATTATTCCCTTACTTATTTTTGTTTCTGGAAAAACTTTTTCTATATATGAGGAAAATCTCTCAAGTCTTTCACTAGCATCAACTATCTCATCAAAAGAGATTACAGATTTTTTTAATACCTCTTCTGTTGATAGAAGATTTTCATTTAACTAAAATACATCTTCTAAGTTACACATTTTTTTAATTATTGGAAACTCTTCTTTCCACTCTTTTATCTCTTTACCTAATACCATCATCACACCTACTTAATTATAAATTAATTTTATTAATTATATATTAATTTAAAATTACTAAAATGTCAATACTAAAAATAATTTAAGAATTAAAAACTAGGTGGATTGATAGCAAAGATAACTTTTACTTCATCTTTCTCTTCATTTATCCATCTATGTTCAGTAAGAGCAGGAATTCTAATACTATCTCCCTCATTTAAAATATACTCTCTACTTCCAATTGCTATTTTAACTTTCCCTTTTAAGATAAAAGCTACCTCTTCTCCTGAATGACTCTGTCCTATCTCTTCAGTGAAAGAGTAACTAGGGATATTCATCATACAAAATTCAATACTTCCTTTAGTATCAGGAGTTAAGAGCTCATATCTCACTTCATTATTTTCTGGAAGTCCAATAGATTTTCTACTATTAGCTCTGACTACTAACTCTTCATTATTTTCCTCTTTGAAAAACATAAATAGAGGGACATCTAAAGCTTTTGATATAGCTCTAAGAGTAGCAATAGATGGATTAACTAAATCTCTTTCTATCTGACTTAACATAGAAGATGTCATTCCAATTTTTTCAGATAACTCTTTTATTGTAAGTTTTTTATTTAATCTATAGTTTTGAATTTTTTTTCCTAAACCTAAATCTAAGATATCGTTCTTCATAAAATTTCCTTTCAATAAATATTTTAATTTTATTATATCATCTTTGAAAAAAAATACAAAAAATAAAAATAGCAGAATTTTCATCTGCTATTTTTACTCTATATAAAATATTTTGGGGAAAGATTTATTATGTATTAATGATACCATATGATTATGGCAAAAATATTACAAAAAAATATTATTTGAAAAATATGAAAAAATATAGTACTATATACAAAGTTTTACAATTTAATTTATTTTTTACGTTGAATAATTATAAAATTTCCTAATTCCTCAATTTCTTTATTAGTCACATTAACTCTGCTCTTCTTAGTAATTCCTTAAGTCAACCAACTTAGCTATTTTAGATTTTTTATTGTTCTTTATAAAGTTCTAACCACACGAAAACCAAAGAAGTCATATTTCATCGTAGCCTTAGCATAACCACGATAGACAATATTACAATCCCACTCATCGCTGTAGCAATTACCACCTTTTAATGTTCTAGTTATTACACAAGAATCATAACTATAAGGTCTTTTATTTGATACATATATGGTATGTGGAGTGTCAGAACATCGCTCATATACCTTTCCAGTGCAATCATATATTCCAAGTTCATTTGTTTTTTACTTCCTACACCATGGGTTTCACCTCTAGCATTGTAAATACACCATGTAACTTCATCTAGATTATTACTTGCTGCAAACAAGTAATGGAGTATCTCCACATAGTATCATCATGTAACTTCATCTAGATTATTACTTGCTGCAAACTGAGTATTAAATGTTCCATTTAGAATAGTTGTCTCTCCACCTCTTGCAAACCATTCCCATTCAGCTACTGTTGGAAGTCTATATTCCTCTGTTTTTTTAAAATCAGCACGATTTGGGCGAACACTATTTGTTCCTAATTGATTTATTTTTAATTCATCATCTGTTAAGCCATACATTGGCTCTCTAATCTACACTTCACACTAAGTTTATTATAATATTCTAAAGCTTCCCACCAAGAAATTCTATCTACTGGATTTCTTCCACCTACAAAGTTACTTGGGTTATTTCTCATCAACTTTACCCACATATCCTGAGTTACTGGATATTTTAATACCTTTAAGTCTGAAACCACTCTCTTTCTATTGAAAAATGAAGGTATATATTTTCCAACTTGAACAAATACCATATTCTTATTTTCAGGCTCTTTACCTTCTTTCTTCTTAGCACCTATTTTTTCAAATGATAGATTTTCTCCTAACCTTAACCTTTTTAATTCTTTCATAAATAAAAAAACACGATTTGTGATAGTTTTAATTTGGGGTAATTTAATTTTAAGCTTATTTTTCTCCATAAAAAATTTTGGAAATTGCATAGTAAGTGTCCCCCCTTTTTTGTTATATTATAAACTAAACTGTACTCTATCAAATACTCAATTTAATTATTAACATTTTTTCTTTTTTATTCATTGAGTTTTCTATATTCTACGGAATTTTTAATATGTTTTCTCTTCTTTTTTATTCTAGAAGAGATTTTTAATTCTTTAAATTTCAAAACAAGAAACTTTTTTTAACAAAATAGAAATTATTAGCATTTAACTTCTTATTCTTGAACTCTATACATTCAATCTGGTAGCATTACACGATAATCAAGACTTGAAAATGACGTAAAATAGATAATTTTATCCTTTTATAAATAAGAAATTTTTGTTTGATACTATTTCTTCAACTTTAAAACTCCTTCTTTGAAATAAACATCCCATGTTCATAAATTTCTATAACTTTAACTTTTCCATTTTCATAATATTTTTTCATCTCGCCATGATATAATCCTTGCTCATCATGAAAAGATTCTGTTCGAATATTTCCATTTTCATAGTAAGTTATTCTTCTTCCATTTCTTAACGATCCATTTTTATAAAAAATCTTCTCTGCTACATTTCCATTTTCATAATAATTAATATCTTCTCCTTCTAAAGTCCCATCTTTATAAAAACATTTTCGCTGAATTTTTCCATTTTTATAATAGTAAACACTCTTTCCATTAAGAACTCCTTTTTTAAATTGTTCTATTCCTAATATTTCTCCAGTTTGATAATATAGTTTAGCTTCACCTTCATACTTCCATTCATCATTATCTAAAAACCTCACTTCTACATATAAAGCTCCATCTCGATAGTATGTTTTTTTTATTTTATTTTTATAGTCTATGAATACTTGTGGCTGTCCATCCTCATAATAGTATTTTGCTTCATTTATAGGAATACCATTTTCATAAATACTTTCACTTTGAATTTGTCCGCCCCTATAATAAGTCGTTCTATTTCCATAAAGTTTTCCATTTTTATAACTTTCTTTCATTTGTATTTCTTTTGGATAATAATATGCGATAGAAACTCCATCTTTTTTTCCATTTTTAACATTAATTTCAAATGAAACACCATCATTCTCAAAATCTTTAACTATTTTTCCAGTAAAAGGCTTATTTTCTCCTTTTTTATATAAAATTCTCTCTATTCCCCCTTCTAAAATTTTGGTAATTTCAATTCTCTCTTCAATCTCATCTATTTTAATTACTCTTTCTCTACATGAAATTAAATTTATCATAATTAAAATTAACAAAATTAATTTTTTCTTCATAGTTCTCCTTTAATCGCTTATTCCATAAAAATATCTTTTTTTGCTTATTTTTCTTCTTTTAGAGTTTATGTATATTCCAAATTCTGTTAATCTATCATCTGCATCATAATCCCAATAACATATTGGAAACCCATGTATATAATATATTTTTGAATAAATTTGACCAACATAATTAAATATCCACATTCCATTTTTTTTATTTTTTCTATAATATCCTTTTTCAATTATTTGAGTCGAAGAATCTAACGAAACAGGATAATTTGTATCATATATCTCTGTATATCCATTTTTAAAAATATCTGAATTTACATTTTTTAAATTTAAATCAGATACAGTGCCATAAAAAATCTCTTTTATATAAAAATAATCACATTCTTTTGGATGCCTTTCCATTAAAACATAACACCATTTTTTTGTTTTATTGTTATAGAGAATATATAATCTAGTACTTAAACTTTCATAGAGAAGCTGTCCTTTTGAAACATCTAATTCTTGAAATTCTGTCATGTATCTCTCTTTTAATTTTCCATTTTTGTCTTTTTGCCAATTTCGTATCTGTTTAAAATCATCATAATTTTCTACAACTTTTTCGCGATTTCCATTGCTTGAATATGTATACAATATTTTTTTAGACAAAATGCCATTTCTGTAAATATATTCTTTTTGAACTCTTGAAGTATTTAAATCATAAAATATATCTTGTGATATTTTAGGCTCAAAACTTTGTATAATACTTTCCCTTAATATTTTATTATCTTTATATTCTACTTTTCTAATAACTCCATCTCCTGAGCTTCCATAATTTTTATAATAAGCAATACCAGTTATAGGATAGTAATTCTTCCCAAGTTCTCCTTCACAATAAGAAAACAACGAATAAATATTCCTTGTACCTGAATAATAAAAAACATAATAATTTTTACTATTATCAGTATAAACTAATTCATTACCGAAGTTAGCACATAAAAATTTTAAATTTTCACTTAATAAATTTTTCTCAAATTCCTTTTTAATACTATATAAAAACTCTCTTGTATCCAATTCGACAAAAGGTAATTTGTCATTTAAATATTTTTTTAACTTATCAGTTGAAAAATTTTTATCAGTTGAAAATAATTCTTTTATTTCTTGATTTTGTTCCTCATTTAAGAAGTCATAAAATTTATTATCTTCAGAGGAATAATAATATATTTTTATATAATTTTTCCCATTTTTTTTAAAAACTAGACATATTTCTTCATTATCGTCAAAATTCAAATCAACAGTAAATATATCTATAATTGAATAATTTTTTGAAATATTATCTACTAAAATATTGATTTTTTCTTCATAGTAATCATAGTATATTACATCAGAATCATCATTCCATACTTCTTCTCTCCTTTCTATTCCTTCGATATATATTTTAGTTTCGTTACTCTTTTTAGTTGTCTTTATCTTCCCAATTATTGTGGAATAATTAGTGGGTGATTCTAATTTTATCTCTTTGCTAAAACAAAGATTTATTAATAATAAAAATATAAAAATAATCTTAAACATTTTAGTTTTTTTTATTATTCTTTCTAGTATTCTTTTTTTTTAATTCCCCATTTTTATATTTTGACTTTTCTATAATCTCTCCATTTTTTGAAAAATATTGAGTAATTTCTTCTCCTGTTTCTTTATTAAATCTTTCTTTTCTGAAAGTAACTCCATTAGAGTAAAATATTTCCTTTATTACATAATTATTTGTATTTTTTTCCATAAATTCCTCGCTTATTATTATTTATAATTAACTATTTTACTCCTTTAATGCTTTATGCCTTTCTTCGGTTGAAATATATATGTATATAATATTTTTATTGGTATAATATATCTTCACATAAATTTTTTCTTTCTCATAATCATAATAGCAATCATTATAAAGAGTATTTTTTTATAATTATATCATAAAAAAATTTTTTATTTAAATTGTAGTTTTCCATGTCATAAATAATTTTCTCTACTTTTCTTCTAGCTTAATTTCAATAAAAAAATTTACTGATGCAACAAAAACAGCAATTTTGGAGGGCTACAAGTTTATTCATATAAATACAGTCGCTCCATTTGGAACATTTAGAACAAAAATTAGAAATGGGATTACATCAGAAAAACATGGAATAACCTTGTTAAGGACTATTGCGATGTAATTTGTCGAAAGAAAGCTCTTGAACTCATCTAAATAAATATCATTAAATATTCATACAAAACCGAGAAAAAGGGGTATAATTATACCCCTTAAGTTATAGATATTAATTCAGTCTTTTTTACTATCAAACTCAATTTATTCAATAATTTTTTTTAAATTATCTTTGATAACAATAGCTTGAGAATTATTAATAGGACACATTTCTATGTTTGAAAATTCTTCTAAAATCTGAGTTGTGACTTTTTCAAACGGTGCAGTAAGATAATGTGGAAGAACATAAAAATCAATTAGATTTAAACCTAAATAATTATCTTGTGAATAATCTTCTGGAATTTTGTCCATTCTTTCGATATAAGTGATTGTAGGAGCACATATAATAGCTCCTGCTGATTCACCTATAAATAATTTACCATCTTCTATTTGTTCTTTCAAAAGTTTATCTACTCCAGTTTTTCTTAATTGATCAATTAGAAAAAAAGAATTTCCTCCTGTGAAATAAATAATATCTACATCTTTAAATATAGCTTTTATATCTGAGAATTTCTCTTTAGAAATTTCAGTTTCTATCAATTTAGCCCCTAATTTTTTAAATAGTTTACGAGCAGAGCCCACATACTCTATATATCCCTCATTAATTGACGCCGTAGGGATAAAAGCTACTGTTTTACCATTGATTTCATCTTTGATTAATTCTCCCACTTTTGAAAAATGTGAGCATAAAAACAAATTACTCATAATAACCTCCTCAATAAATACACCTCTTAATAATTTTGCTTAACATAAAATATAATCTTTATAATAACATATTATTTAAAAAAATTAATAAATTCTAGTTTTATTAGCTGTAATATTTTGATTCAACTTAAGTGAACCTCTCCCACTTAAAATTACTTTGTAATTTTTGAAGTGAGAGCTTCTTCTTGGGAAGTAGTTGCTTTTGTTAGCCAACTATATTTACCAAGCTAACCCCGTAGTTCCCACGGTTCTTTTTATTTTTAGACTGCTTGTTTTATTCTTAGACCTTCAGTCAATATATTTTTAGCTGCGTTTATATCT
>ENA-UPWN01000636-UPWN01000636.1-human-gut-metagenome-genome-assembly--contig:-NODE-636-length-16985-cov-5.601668_pt1 | contig 16985 bp, 9 predicted proteins | sample MGYA00250050_ERZ773377 | MGnify/ENA primary metagenome ERZ773377 (study PRJEB29103, sample SAMN06112008) | human gut metagenome | biome: human gut; feature: ankylosing spondylitis patient; material...
ATTCTCCTTTTTTTTCCTATTTGGGTTACAGCACAGACATACAAATATATAGGAATAGAAAATGGTTTGAGCAATCGCCGGATATTCAATATTCAGAAAGATACACAAGGGTACATGTGGTTTCTCACCAATGAAGGAATGGATCGTTATAACGGTAAAGATATAAAACACTATAAATTAAATAAAGAAGCTAGTACTTTAGATGCTCCTGTACGTTTGGGATGGTTGTATACAGGTCCACAAATTGGTATATGGGTGATCGGTAAGCAGGGACGGGTTTTTCGATATGAAGCAAACGAAGATGATTTCAGAATGGTATATAAACTACCGGATATTTCTGAAACAATTAGTTGTGGCTATTTGGATCGGAATAATAACATTTGGCTATGTTGTAAGGATTCTATATTACTATATAATATAAATGATGCTCACATTCTTCAATTTTCCAATATACTACATAGTAATATCACAGCGATAGAACAAATAGACGAACAACATTTCTTTATAGCAACAGAGCTAGGCGTTCGATATGTTAAACTGGAGAATGGCATTTTGGAGACTATTCCTGTTAAAACACTGGATTATTTTCATGCGCAAGTAAGTGAATTATATTTTCATAAGCAATTAAAAAGACTATTTATCGGTTCATTTGAAAGAGGAGTTTTTGTGTACGACATGAATACACAGGAGATTATACGACCGGAAGCTGATCTTAGTGACGTAAATATAGCTCGCATCAGCCCGTTGAATGAAACGGAGTTACTGATTGCAACAGAAGGAATGGGAGTATATAAGGTTAATGCAAATACTTGTGAGCTGGAACATTACATTGTTGCTAATTATCAAAGTTATAATGAAATGAATGGGAATAATATCAATGATGTATTTGTGGATGAAGAAAAGCGGATATGGCTTGCTAACTATCCCACAGGGATTACGGTGATTGATAATCGCTATGAGAATTATCATTGGATGAAACACGCTATGGGCAATGTCCAATCATTAATCAATGACCAGGTACAAGCGGTCATTGAAGACCATGAAGGTGATTTGTGGTTTGGAACTAGTAATGGTATTAGTCTTTATAATTCAAAAACAGGTCAGTGGCATTCATTCCTAAGTTCTTTTAATCAGCAACTAAAAGACAAGAATCATATTTTTATTACTCTATGTGAAGTGTCTCCCGGCATTATATGGGCAGGAGGATATACTTCCGGTATTTATAAAATAAATAAAAATACTCTATCAGTTGAATACTTCTCTCCTTACCTGCTTTCTCACGTCAATATGCGTCCGGATAAATATATTCGTGATATAGTTAAAGATTCAAGAGGGTATATCTGGTCGGGAGGATATTATAATCTAAAATGTTTTGATTTGGAGACTAACACTACACGTCTATATTCAGGATTGAATTCCATTACGTCCATTGTTGAAAAAGACAAAGATAATATGTGGATTGGGACTGCTATCGGATTGTATTTATTAAATCGAAATACTGGTGAATATCAGTATATTGAAATGGAGGTAGGGATTACTTATATCAATACGCTTTATCAGGCAGATAATGGGTTGTTATATATCGGGACAAATGGTATGGGAGTATTTATCTATCATCCTCAAGATAAAACTTTCGAGCATTACTTTTCTGATAACTCTGCATTAGTTTCAAACAGAATATTTACAATATTGCCGGAAGTAGATGGACGTATAATGATGAGTACGGAGAATGGAATAACCTGTTTTCATACTAAAGAAAAGATATTTCGTAATTGGACCAAAGGAGAAGGATTGCTACCTTCATATTTTAATGCAGCAGCAGGAACGGTGCGTAAAAATAAAAACTTTGTATTCGGTAGTACGGATGGAGCAATTGAACTTCCGGTGAATGTGAAATTTCCGGATTATAAGTTCTCCAGATTGATATTCAGCGACTTCCATCTTTCTTATCAACCTGTTTATCCGGGTGTCAAGGGTTCCCCTTTACAGAAGAGTATTGATGAGACAGATGTATTAGAGCTGGCATATGATGAGAATACGTTTTCATTTGAAGTTTCTACAATCAATTATGATTCTCCCGGAAGTGCACTATACTCATGGAAATTAGAAGGGTTTTATGAAAAATGGACTCAACCGGGAGCAAATAATTTGATTCGTTTCACCAATTTGCCTCCGGGTAAATATACCCTTCATGTGCGTGCAGTATCCAGAGAAGAACATGACATTGTTTTTCAGGAACGTACTATGAAAGTTATCATCACACAGCCTTTTTGGTCGAGTTGGTGGGCTATCCTGTGTTATATCCTGTTGGTAATTGGAGGATCTTATTTCGTTCTGCGGGTGATAAATCTAAGAAAGCAAAAGAATATATCTGATGAAAAAACGCAGTTCTTCATTAATACGGCGCATGATATACGTACTCCATTAACTTTGATAAAAGCACCTTTGGAGGAATTGTTGGAAGAAGAGACGCTTACCGACAATGGAATCACTCGTACGAACATTGCATTGAGGAATGTAGAAGTACTTTTACGACTGGTCAGCAATCTGATTAATTTTGAACGAACGGATGTATATTCCTCTAAAATGAGTGTTTCCGAGTATGAGTTGAATACCTATATGAATGAGATATATGATACATTTTCTTCTTATGCAGCCATCAGGCGCATTGAATATACATACGAGAGTACTTTCAGCTATATGAATGTATCGTTTGATAAGGAGAAGATGGATTCTATTTTGAAGAATATAATATCAAACTCGCTAAAATATACTCCGGAAAATGGCAAGGTCAGCATTTCTGTATCCGATACGAATGATTCATGGAAAGTGATAATCAAGGATACAGGTATAGGTATTCCTGCCAGTGAACAAAGTAAGTTGTTCAAGCTTCATTTCCGTGCCAGCAATGCTATTAACTCTAAAGTGACGGGTAGTGGTATCGGATTAATGCTGGTAGGAAAACTAGTCAGCCTTCATGGAGGTAAAATTAGTGTAGATAGTGTTGAGCATCAAGGTACGACAATCAAAATTGTTTTTCCGAAAAAGAATAAGACTTCTCAAAATATCAGTGACGAAGCACCTTCTAAATTTGAGGCGTTGGCTCCTGTACTGCCCGCTCCGAATGTACCAGCAAAGACAACCGCTACGATAGATAATCCAAATTTACGACGGATTCTTGTTGTAGAAGACAATGATGAGCTACGCTCCTATCTGGTCAGTTCATTATCTTCTATATATAATGTACAAGCTTGCGCTAACGGAAAGGAAGCGTTGATTATTATCAAAGAATATTGGCCGGAACTGGTTCTTTCTGATATCATGATGCCGGAGATGCGGGGAGATGAATTGTGTGTTGCTATCAAAAGTGATATTGAGATTTCACATATTCCTGTGTTGTTGCTTACTGCTTTGGGAGAAGAAAACAATATTCTGGATGGACTGTCGATTGGTGCGGACGAATATCTCATCAAACCTTTCAGCGTGAAAATATTACGGGCGAATATCGCTAATCTGTTGGCAAACCGGGAACTGTTGCGCATGAGATATGCCAATCTGGATATAGAAGCGAAATCAATGGTTCCATCTGCAAACGGTACTAACAGCCTCGATTGGAAGTTTATATCAAATGTAAAGAAAATCGTAGATGAGAATATAAACAACCCTGAATTTTCTGTTAATGTGCTTTGTGAATCAAGTGGCATGAGCCGTACCAGTTTCTATTGTAAATTGAAAGCATTGACGGGACAGTCTCCGACAGAGTTTATTCGGGTGATGCGTTTGAAACGTGCTACCGAGTTATTGAAAGAGGGTGAATATGCTATTAATGAGATTTCAGACATGGTTGGATTCTCTGAAACTAAATATTTCCGGGAAGTATTCAAAAAATACTATAAGATGAGTCCGAGCAGGTATGCTAAAGGAGGAGGTAATCCCACTGCTGCTGATATGGAAGATGACGACGAAGATTGATAAATAGAAAAATAGATGAATAAGTCCTATTATTGTAATATGTTCTCCCCTGCTATGAATATCTTTAGCAGAGGAGAACTTTCTTTTTCAAGACTTATTGTTCTGATTTTGGAAAAGCGGGATATTTAAAAGTTCAAATTAATACCACCCATAAACGTAGCTTTCGGCATGGGATAACCTGCATTTATTTCATAGCGTTGCGCCAATAGGTTTTCTCCTTTCACAAAGAGATTAGCGAAACGACAGAGACGATAATTTCCCCGAAGGTTCCATAAGGTAAAACTATCTTGTTTCTCGTTGTTTTGTATTACAGAGGTGTAAAGTCCCTTCACATATTGTACACCCGTTGATACACTCCAACGTCCGGAAGTGTAATCCACCCCTGCGTACAATTTATGCTCGGGAGCGGCAAGAACTGGATTTTCCATGTGAAGCCAGCTATAATTGGCATTGACATTCCAATGTGAATTCATGCGATAACCAATGTTGGTTTCCAACCCCCAGTTTTCTATTTCGCCGGAATTGATATTTAATGGAGGAACCAAACCGTTCGACATAATCACATTATCCCCATTGATATAATAAAGGTTGACTCCGTAGGATAACGCGCCCTCCAACAGACGTTGTGAGTATGAAAGTTCGTAACTTAGCAGTTTCTCCGGTTTTAGTTCCGGGTTGGCAGGGGTAAACATATACATTTCTCGAATCGTCGGATTACGGTATCCTTTGCTAACCATTGCTTTAAGTTCTCCATGCTTCGGTAAATGAAAGGCCAACCCACCTTGTGGAATCCATTCAGTACCTACATGCGAATGATGGTCTACACGAATACCTGCATCCAGTGAAAACCAGCTATTGATATCCTGACGAAAATCAACGTATCCGGCAAACTCATCCATTTGCTTGTCTACCCCCGGAGTATGTTCACCTGTAGCTACAACCTTGTTCCACGATTCACCTCCGAAGTGCTGATAATCCAGCCCTACGGTCAAACGGTTGCCGGTAAAGAGAGTGGCACTTTGATACCATGATACACCCAACATCTTATCTTTGGAGTTGAAATGTGACTTTTGCGGTTCTTTTCCTATCTGATAACCATCATTGATTTTATGCCGTCCCCAGTTATAGAAAAAGCTCAAAGCACCCGAAGTCTTCTCGTAATGATTCTCTAAAGCAAATGATGTCATTCCGCGAGTGATACGGGAATCGTTGTCGATCAATGGTACTTGAATAGTTCCCGGATTGGAAGCATTAAAATGAGTTACGTTTACATCTCCCCACACCTTCCAGAAAGAGCTGATGTCATAGCCTAACTTTGCATATCCACCGTATTGCTCGAATTTCATATCAGGGCGATGTCCGTCCGTACGATTATAAGAGCCGGTTACGACACTACTGAAACGTCCCTTTTTGACACGGTTTGAAAATTCAGTCTGTAATGTGTTGTATGAACCATAGCCCACTTGCATATTCGTATTTACTCCATCTTCCTGTTTCCGGCGGGTGACAATATTAATCACTCCACCCATTGCATTCGAACCATAAAGCACGGATGCGGGGCCTCGTAACACTTCTACTTTTTCTGCCATCATCGATTGATAAGCATCCGCTATCGGATGTCCCATCAACCCCATGTACTGCGGATGACCGTCAATCAATACCAATAATCCCGCTGTCGGGCTACCACCGATACCGCGCAGGCTCATACCTCCCGCAGCTCCGCCGGATACACCATATCCCATGACGCCACGACTGGTAGTGAATAATCCCGGCACCTGCTCCGTCAATAACGGCAACAGAGAAGGTTCATATCTTTTCTCAATCTGTTGCCTACTGACTACGGAAATAGTCATCGGAAGATGACGTACATCTGTCTCATTACGTGTCCCGGTGACTACAACTTCATCGATCATATAATTTCTTCCGGCCTGTGTACTGTCTCTCTTAGTCTGTGCCATTCCCGAGAGGGAAAGCAAACTACCGAACAGGAATAAACAAGCTGTATTTTTTCTCATACTTTATTTCGTGTTTCAGTTATCTCTTTCTTACTTCCTACTTCTGATTTTTTCCAAGAAATCGCGGATCAGCGGTAATACTTCTTCAGCTGATTCCACTTCGCTACACATAGTTTCTACTGGACATCCTCCTGTACGGTCGCGGTTCCAGATAAAAGCAACTTCCTGCGCAAAATCGACTTTCACATCTGATTTCCGGAATAGCTCCAAAGCCTTGGTACTGATAATATCCGTATATAATTCTTTTATACCACCCAGAATCATCAGGGCGGCAGCTCCCTTGCCAACCACTTTGTCGGCAATCAAAGCTCCTTTAAGAAACTCCGGTTCCTGTGTTAGCAAATCATAGAGATCGGCTACGCCACGTTGAGTGAAAGTGCGGATTTTCCCTCCGTTGGCAATGGTACAGGAATATCCTCCCGTATGTAATAGATTAATTAATTCTTCCATCGTTTCTTTTATAAAGTACCTTGTTTCAATTGTTCTACAAACTGGTCTATCCGGTGCAGTTCTTTCGGAATATCAATGTTTTGCGGGCAATGAGCCACACACTGATTGCAACCGATGCAATGGCTTGCCTGACGAAGTTTAGGCACGCTACGGTCATATCCGACAAGAAAAGCGCGTCGGGCTTTCGCATAATTTTCATCCTGTCCGCTTCTGGCGACATTACCTTCATTGACACAACGGTTGTAATGCAACAATACAGCAGGTATATCCAGCCCATACGGACATGGCATACAGTATTTGCAGTCGTTACAAGGGATAGTAGGATATTTCAGCATTAATTGTGCCGTTTCTTCGAGGAATTCTTTTTCTTCATCTGTCAATGGTTCCAAAGGAGAATAAGTGCGAAGATTATCCTGCAGATGCTCCATATAAGTCATACCACTTAATACAGTCAGAATATCTGGGAATGAACCGGCAAAACGGAAAGCCCAAGAAGCGACACTGCTTTCCGGACGACGTTGTTTGAGCCGTGCCACCAGATTATCATTCAACTTGGATAGACGTCCTCCCAAAAGTGGTTCCATAATGATGGCAGGAATCCCCCGTTTGGCCAGTTCGCCATAGAGATATTCCGCATCCGTATTTCGAGTATTGGTCTCTTTGGCATGTTTCCAGTCTACATAGTTGAGCTGTATTTGTACAAAATCCCATTTAAATTCATCGTGTCGTGAGAGCAGATAATCATATACTTCAATATCGCCATGGTAAGAAAATCCGAGATTCCGGATACGTCCGGCTTCACGCTCTTTAACCAGAAAATCAAGTATTCCGTTATCCAGATATCGTCCTTTAAGGGCTTCCATTCCTCCCATGCCGATGCCGTGGAGCAACATATAATCAATGTAGTCGACTTGTAGCTCCGCAAATGATTTGTGGTACATCTTGAGCGAGGCTTCGCGAGACCACGTATCAGGAGAGAAATTAGACAATTTGGTAGCGATGTAATATTTATCACGGGGATGACGACTTAATGCAATACCTGTTGCCTTTTCGGAAAATCCTTGTACATACGCCGGAGATGTATCGAAATAGTTTACTCCGTGAGCGATTGCATAATCTATCAATCCATTGACGGCATCCTGGTCGATAACTTCACCATTACCATCGGGAGCAGGTTTGAGCGGCCAACGCATACAACCATATCCCAAAAGTGAAACACGGTCACCGGTGGTTGGAGATGTGCGATAAGTCATTTTATCGGTGGGCACCTCTCCTTCTCCTGTTACGCTACTTGCAGAAGTAGTCCCCTTTGAAGAGCATCCGTATAGCAGACCTGTCGATGTGGCTGCACTGATACCTACAATCTTAATAAAATCTCTTCTATTTATATCTTTCTTATTTTTTTCTTCCATAATCTTATACTGATTTAGATCAAATAATTCTGTGCATCTGGTGTCCGCTCACATAAATGGCGCTGAAAGGACGGGATGGACAAAGGTTCTCACACGCTCCGCAACCAATGCATTTTTCTACATTCACTACCGGAATTTTTAGAGAATCCGCTTTGTCAGGATCGGAAGCCACCATTTGTATAGCACCTGTCGGGCAATGGCGGGCACAGTTGCCACACTCCATTCCATCCGTCAAAGGCACACAGTTCTCTTTAATCCATACGGCATGTCCGATCTGAATAGCCGATTTCTCGGCAAGACTGGTCAGATGAATAGCATCTGTCGGGCATACTTCCGCACATTTTGCACATTCGGGACGACAATATCCACGTTCATACGACATTTCCGGTTGCATCAACGTCATCAGATTGTCCGAAGGACGCAACACCTGGTTGGGGCAAACAGATACGCATAATTGGCAGGCAGTGCAATGTTGAGCGAAATTGCGCGCGCTTAATGCACCGGGAGGATAAATTGGATTTTCTCTGTTCGGGATCTTCTTATCCTCAATAGTGGCTAACCCGCCGTCCACTTTCTTTTCCTGTGCTTTCAGGACAGAAGTTGTCGCAAAGATAGCCGATGCCGAAAGGAAGCTACGGCGGGCATTATCAATCTGTTCGGTAGTGACAGCCTTTGCTTTCATATCTTCGCTTGTAGCTGTTTCGTTTTTAGGTTTCCGTCGAGTGTATTTAATGGCTCCATGCTTACACTTTCCGATGCAATCCATACAAGCCACACAACGACTATAATCAATTTCATGAGCTTTCGAATTGATACACGATGCTTTGCAATTACGGGCACATAAACCGCAACTATTACATTTGGAAGTATCAATCACCGGTTTGAATATCGCATATTTGGATATAAATCCCAATACAGTACCCACCGGACAGATGGTATTGCAATACGTTCGTCCATTGCGCCACGCCAGAATGAAAAGGACAATGAGAGTGACAACGGCAATAATCAGTGTTGAAAGGCTCTTCATCCATACATCTACCTCATAAAAAGCATAACTATCCATTCGTTCGGCGAAGTATGCCAACAGGTTGTTTCCCCATTGCCAAACCGGCGCGAAAAGGCTGGAAGCTATTCGTCCATAAGCACTATACGGAGCCAGTAAGATAGCCAAAGAATTCAGCCCTGCAACCATCATGATAATGAACACTCCTAAAACGCCATACCGCAACCATTTCATTGCCGGTGAATAGCGGAAACGATTTTTCTTTTGTTTACCGGATATCCACGAAACGATGTCCTGAAACACTCCCAACGGACAGATAACGGAGCAATAGATACGCCCGAACAGGAATGTAAATACAACTAAAAACAATACGACACCTATATTCAAGGCTAATAAAGCCGGCAGAAATTGAATTTTCGCCAACCATCCGAACCATGTGTGCAATGTACCCGTAAAGTCGAGAAAAAGCAGGGTAATAAGCGTAAAGCACACAATGGCGGTTGTAAGTCTGATAGTACGTAGCATAAACTTTTTTAATTTTCAATTTATAGTAGTTCTCTCTAAATGTCCAAAACAGTCAGGATTCAACCTTATGTATTTCAACGTTGCAAATTTAATCAGTGAAATTTGTTTTTCAACTATACAGATTACAGAATGTTTTACCAATTTTACTGATAAATAGAAAAGAAACGTTTAACCGTATTAGGTGAAGAGCTATTTTTCTAATGTCACGACCTCTCCGATCTCCGGAATCAATACATTGAGGTAATCTTTATTCTTCATCTCTTCTGCATTCTTCAAAGGCTCGTCCCAACGATGTTTGGCTAACGCATATTTAGAATGATGTACGGTCAGGACTTTCTTCGCTTTTAAGTCTCTGGCTGTCTGCGCCATATATTGGGGCATGAGGTGAATTAAGCTCCACTCTTTGTCGTATTGCCCGTTTTCGAGGATTGCAAGGTCGATATTGGGGAAGCGGTTGCCTATTTCCGCATAATGCGTATCATACCCTCCGTTTCTATAATTAGGAGATTTCATGACTCTCTCCAGCCGTTCCCCGCGAGGAGTTCTGCCGAAGCTGGGTTGATTGATAAAAACAACGACTGACACAGCCAGCAACGCTATTACAGCTAATATACATCCTACAATCATACGTGTTCTGAATTTCTTGAATATGATACGCATATAATTAATGACTAAATTATTTCACGCAGCAAATATACAGGTATTCAGAGAGCCCGTTAGTATATAGATTACAGATTGTTATACCATAATTACTGAAAGCAATTGTCTGTTGGGTGTCAGTCTATTGTGTGAACAAACCTTTTCTTATTCAGTGCTTTAGAAATAAATTTTGTAGCTGATGTTCGGAATCAATCCCGATCCGTCTTTTTCTTCTACTACGCTTGTTCTTTCATTGTATTCATAGAAATGCATTCCGGTGCGCATACCTACATTTAGTATCTTTAGAGAGAACTCGTGAGACACTCTTTTCTTATTGATCCGGAAGCTGATAGAAACATCGCCGTTGATGGAAGGATTGAAACGTTTGGTATATGCCTTGCTTTCGTCAAAAACGATGTCGCGTTCTTCTTGGCTTTTTTCTTCATCCACAGGAGTGTAGCGTCCCCCTCCCTGAAAAAACAGGCGTCCGTTTATACTTAATACATTTTGTTTGAGTCTGCCGACCATCCATTCTTTTCCGGCGAGCAAGTTCACTAAATAACTTTTGTCCAGTCTTGTATTTCGCCAGATACGGTCTCCTCCCCTATACTTCGACTTAAATAATGAACCTGTAATCATATAGTAGAAGCCATTTTTCATATACTGCTCCAATGTTATATCTATTCCATAGTTTTTCGCTGTTCCGGTGCTTGTCAGTATCCGGTCTAAATAGAATTCTTCGTAATTAATAATCGAAAAGGAAGAATTCTGTTCCACCGGTATGTGGAACAGGTATTGATAATAGGGTTCTATTTTCAGATGCAGGTTTTGATTAATATTCCAGTCATAAGTAAATCCGAAATGATGTGCCTTAGAAAAATCCAGGTATCGGTTTGATTCCTTTTTACCATTGATTACCTGTTCGACAAAATAATAATCGAGCCTTTCCCTATGGCTGTGCAAACCGTAAGCTACCGCTAAAGAATGTGCAGGATTTATTTCCCATTTGAGTGCGACTCTCGGTTCTATCGACCAGTTCTTGTTTAAAGTAAAGTATTGTCCGGTAACTCCCAAACTGGTTGTCAGGTTATTGCTCAAGTTGATTACGGAACTGCTATACGCCGAAAGAACTGTACTTTCTCCACTACCTTTCGAAAGCTGCTCCATGGGTTGGTTTAATCCAAAATAAGGACTGACCTTATAATCAAGATCATATTTAAGTTCCGTAATGGTAATCCCTGTTCTGTTGGTATGCCTCGGACTGAATTTCTTATTCAGATATGAATTGAATACTAAATTCCATCTGCTATTCTGAATATCTGCTACATTAATAATAGCGTCATCGGTATGTAAGTCCGCCAATGAACGGTCTTTGGAATAGGTAGCGGATAGAGAAGAACGGATATAAGTATTTTCATCCAGTACATATTTGTGCGCTAAGCCACCTGCCAGTTTATCCAGTTTATTATATCCCGACGACCGGTCTCCCATCGTTTCCCATTCGGAACGATCCAAAACCTCTGCCTTGTTTCTGTCGAGCAATCCTAATCCCCAGATCGAAAAGGTTCCGGCTTTACGTGTGGGGAAATTCAGTTTAAAAGCTAAATCCTGATATTTCAGGTTGATGTCATTGCCCGACGCCAGCGAGGTAGTGGAAAAACGGTAATTAATCAGGTAGGAACTTCCCCGCTTTTTATTGATAGGACCTTCCGAAGCCAAATCTATCCCCATGAGTCCGACCTGAAAAGCGTGTTCGTATTTCTGATTATTGCCATTTCGCAGATGCATATCGAAAACTCCTGATAGGGCATTGCTGTATTCCGCAGGGAAAGCTCCGTTGTAGAAGTCGGAGTTGCCGATGACTTGCGTACTTAAGCCAGACAGGAATCCTCCGCCCAAACCTGATAAATCGGCAAAATGGGTAGGATTAGGTATTTCAATTCCCTCCAGTCTCCATTGGGTAAATTGTGGAGCGTTTCCCCGGATGGCAACCGCATTGGTACCGACATCTCCCGCTACTCCTGCAAATGCAGAACTCAACCGTGCAGGATCGTCAAAGCCATTGGCAAATCGTGACGCTTCTTCGATACTAATCATACGTCCTCCTGTGATGGCCATCGGGTTGACAGTCCGGTCTTTTTTTATTTCCGGTTTGACAAGCACTTCGGCCAAATCCTGTACATTTTCATCCATTGGAATCTCTACAAATACTTCTTTGGAAGAAGTGACAGATACTTCGGTGATGATACTTGAGCGATACCCCATAAAAGTTGCCTGAATATTATAACGCCCTACCGGGACATTATTAATCCGGAAATTTCCCCGTTCGTCAGTCGAACCTCCCCGAGAGGGATCTTCTGTTATACAGACGGAGGCATATTCTATCGGCGTATTGGTTTTGGAATCAACAACAATTCCTCTTATGGTTTGAGTTAGTTTTTGTGTATCATTGTTGGCGGGCTTTTGCTTGTTATCCTGCAAAGAGATAATAATATGATATCCTTTTATCTTATATGCATATCCCGTTCCTTTCAATAGTTGGGTCATGGCTTTGTCGACAGTTGCATTTTTGAGAGATAAAGAGTGCTTCTTTTCGATATCCAGCTTCGATTGTTCATAAGCGATGCTATATCCGGTTTGTGTCTCTATTTGTGCAAAAGCCTCTTTTAATGAGATCTTTTTATTTTGTATGGTAATCTTTTTTTCTTTATTCTGTGCAACAGTTGTGAGAGAGAGAAAAGTAAAAAATAAAAAAATGGCAAGCTTAGCCGCCTGTTTATTCGTATTTATTCGATTCATTATTCTATATTTGTATGTTGATACTTCATTTTACGTCACTTGTTGAATGAGGGTAGACATTTCAGAACTGGGAAGAGGGTCTCAAGCTACTTCCCGGTTCTTTTTATTCATAGGCTGTTTCTTTTTATGGTTGGGTTACTACTATTTTCTTTTCATACTGCTGATAATCAAAGCCGATTATATCTTTCAATATATTCAGTATTTCATCCAGGCTTTCATCTTTTAGAAACTTGACTGTATATCGTTTCGATGTGGGGATAGTTGCTGTATTATCAATCGTGGTGTTGTAGTGCCTTTCCAGGGTTCGGAATATTTCTCCGGCACTGGCATTGGTAAAGACCAGTTTCCCCACCATCCAGCAGTTGGTATCATTGGTATCTATCACTGATATATGGATGTCTGATGATTTTTTGTCGTATGTAAGCTGCTCATTGGGCTTTAGTATATGGGGAGGTTGGGACTGAACGCTCACTTCCACCTTACCGCTAGTCAATGTAGTAGTTATTTTCTCATCATTAGGATAGGCTTTCACATTGAATCTGGTTCCGAGCACTTTCACCGAAAGTTGGGATGCTTCTACAATAAAAGGACTTGCGGTATCTTTTTTGATAGAGAAATAAGCTTCGCCGTCAAGCATGACCAAGCGTTTATCTTTGGCAAAAGTTTCCGGGTATAAAATGGTACTTCCCGCGTTCAACCATACTTCCGAACTGTCTGGTAAGATCAGGCGTTTCTGTTCTCCGTAGGCAACGGATACTTCTATCATTTCGTTTTGGGGAGAAAGATAGTAGAACATTCCTCCTGCAAATAAAAACAAAGGAATAATAACGGCGGCAATATGGGCAAATTTCTGATAAGAAACTATGTTAGTGAGATGCTCCTTATTATATCCCGTTCTTAAATTCACCCGTTCCAATGAAGCATAAGTATTCGAATCGGCTTCTACGTCCAATTCATTCCAAAAATCCAGTGAAGCTTTAGCTTTCGCCTGCTGATTTTTATCTTTGATGATCCACTTCTGCACTTTCTCTTCCGTTTCGGATGGAAAACGGGCGGAGAGGAACATTTTGATGATTTTACTGATATTACTTTTCTTCATTTTTGCTGCACTTTACTATATATACAGTTTGGTGGCAAAAAGCTCAATAAGAAAATAGAAGTTTTTTTGAAAAAAACAGGATGAAGACGAAAATGATCCTATAACAATGATACCAAAAAACATGAAATCACCTTCCGTATTTCTTTCAAAGCAAGGCTTAACTGGCTTTCAACATTTCTTTTGGTAGTATTCAGGCGTTCGGCAATTTCGGCATTGGATAGTCCTTCGTTACGGCTCAATGTATAAATCATTCTCCGTTGTTCGGGCATTCCCCCGACAAGTTTGTCAATCAGCATTTCCAGTTCCTTGGCAATAAGGTCTTCTTCGGAAGTAGAGCTATATTCTGTATCTTGGTTGTTGTTCAGATAGGCATCGCACACATATTTATGTTTCAGGAAGTTGATGGCTGCATTTCTGGCAATGGTGTGCAAATAAGAATTGAATGATTTGGATGTATCAATGGAATGACGATTGATCCAAAGATTGACAAATAAATCCTCTGTCAGCTCTTCCGCATCGGGCTCCGATTTTATATATCCGTCAATGAATGTTTTGGTTTTGTTGTAGTATGCTATAAAAATAGTCTCAAAGGCCTTGTGATTCCCATCCTGAAAGGCCTCCAGCGTTTTTATATCAATGTTATTACTCATACTATTTCCCAACTTTCATTTCATTAGGACAAAAGAAACAATAATTTATCTTATATGAATGCTCTTTTTTGAAATATTAATGATATTAGGAGGATTTATTTTATTTTAATGGCCGGTAAAGAATACCAAATACATTCAGCAGATAGCCTAACAAACAGACTGAAGGGGCAATACGTATGCGTGTTCGGCTAAATATATCGGGATGATAGGCGGCAAGGGTACTCCCCTCGCCGCTCATCAATATATATCCTGCGATAATCAATATCGAACCGATTATTAAAATGATGTAATTCTTTTTGCTTAATACAGTTTCCTGTTCTTTCTCTTTTACTATTTTCGTTTTCATCTTTCTTGAGTTTAGTTTTGATAATTCATTAGTTGAGCGAGTCGCATGTATTTCTCTTCAAACTGCTGATTACTCTGTTTATACCTCTCTTTATCCATATCTTTCAGTAATTCATTACACTGATTCCACTGCCAGAACTTATACAGGCAATCTCGTTGAACCATCGCTATCCGGCTATCTCCCAGCGAGAAAGCCCAGTCGATATAATCTCTCGATTCTGCTATCAGATCATTCAATAAAGTGATCGCTTTCCCGGTTTCTCCTATGGAGGCATAAGCTGTGGCTATATCATACGAACCACTCTCGTATACTTGAGGTACATTATACGCCGGAATAGCTTGTTCGGCATACGCTAATACTTTTTGGGCACGGGCATTGTCTCCCTGTTTCACCAGTTCTTTAGCCAGTTGGGCAAAGAGCCTTCGGTGGGAGTAGCAGATGCGCATAGTCGTTTCGTCCAGATAAAGTCCCGGAGTATCTAATCCTCCATATTTATATCTGTTCATCACATTCTCGTAGAATTTCTCCGTATCTATTGCATATCCATTGTCCCCTTCCGCGTCTCCCCATTTTTTATAATTAAACGGGGTAAACCGGAATGCCAATCCTTCCTGGACAAAGTAATCATCAAACTTCAATTTAGTGGCATTTCCCACCGAGATAGCCATGTATAACGGACGTTCCCAGTTGCAGTTAGCCAATATTTCGAGTATGAGCAAATCTACTTTAGTCAGCAGACGCATGTCTTTCAGAGAAATAGATAGTTTATCCGGCATCGCATTTTTCAATTCTTCTCCTTTTAAATGACGAATGGCTTTAGGTAGCATTATTCCTGAACGAAGCACTGCATCCTTATTGATGTGAATATTTATCGTATCGGTAGGTATCACATGAAATTCCTGCTTCTCTGCAAATACCCAATGTTTCAAGATATTCTTTATCTCATACGGATCATCTCCAAAACTGTCACGGGCTTCTTCGGGATGCTTTTGATACAATTCTTCTATTTGTTTTTTCAACTCCGGACGAACGGCTACATATTCGTTCTTTCCCTCTTGATATTGATTTTGTTTCCAGCTGATCGGTAGTCCGGGAGCATTGTATAGAGGACATTGTTGCTGATAAATATACCAGTCGGTTTGCGCATAACTTAAGTTGCAGATGCGTGCATCTCTGCGTACCTCTTCCGTGTCCTGATTATACCATAAAGGGAACGTATCATTGTCTCCATTACAGAATATGATCGGATTTCCTGTATCGGGAAGCGTCATTAGATAATTAGCCCCAAAGTCACGGCAGGTATACCGATTGCTCCGGTCGTGATCGTCCCAAGTCTGGCTCGCCATTTGTACGGGGATGAGCAGGCAAAGCAGCATGAGTAAGCTGACCGGGAGGACTTTAAAGTGCTTCCGACGAAGCATGTCACAGCATCCGGCAGCTCCCATCCCGATCCAGATAGCGAAGGCATAGAACGAACCTGCATACGCATAATCCCGTTCGCGAGGTTGTCCGGGGGTCTGATTCAGATAGAGCACAATCGCCAATCCGGTCATAAAGAAAAGGAAAAATAAGACACTGAACTGTTGTTTGCCTTTCTTTCCACGTGCCCATTGCCAATAGATACCAAGTAGTCCTAATAATAACGGCAAGCCATAGAAAACATTGTGGCCTTTATTCTGCTGCAAAGATTCCGGTAAAAGTTTCTGATCCCCCAAGCGCAGATTGTCAAGCCAGGAAATTCCTGTAATCCAGTTGCCGTGTTCCGGTTCACCGCTTCCTTGAATATCATTCTGCCGTCCGACAAAATTCCATAGGAAATAACGTACATACATGTAGTTGAGCTGGTATGTAATGAAATAAGTCAGGTTCTCTTTTTGTGTGGGTACATCATTCGTGCTTCCCGACCATCCTTTATAAGAAGCAGCGAAACGATCATTCCACATTCGCGGAAACAACATATTTTGAGTGTAGCACACATTTTCTTTATAGCCGATGATTTTATACTTGCCTTCTTCTTTATCTTGTCGATATAGGGCACTACCTTTTTCTCTTTTCACTTTGTAATAGTCTCCTTC
>ENA-UPWN01000646-UPWN01000646.1-human-gut-metagenome-genome-assembly--contig:-NODE-646-length-16825-cov-5.217399_pt1 | contig 16825 bp, 6 predicted proteins | sample MGYA00250050_ERZ773377 | MGnify/ENA primary metagenome ERZ773377 (study PRJEB29103, sample SAMN06112008) | human gut metagenome | biome: human gut; feature: ankylosing spondylitis patient; material...
ATTCCCACGGTACGCACAAAATCTTGGATTTTGGCTATCCGGCTCCACATAAATGTGTTCGCAGCCGAACGCCTACGGCTTATCGGGAGTTGTTCTGCAACTATAAAATGCAGGGGGATTATGCTATGGCTCGACCAAAGAAAGAGAAATCTCTTCATAGGGGAAAGCGAGTTTACATCCGTTTCACAGAATTGGAATATGAGCTGGTGGCCGGATACGCTAAAGATGCCGGATACCCGATTGGTACTTTTGTACGCAAACAGGCTCTCCGCGAAAAGCTGGAAGTCAACTATAATATCGTTGCCGATCTTGGCGAGATTCAGAATTTGACGGTGCAGGCCGCAGGCATTGGAAATAATCTCAACCAGATTGCCCGCTATTTCCACGGCGGCGGTCTGGCATCACGCGGAATGTTGGAAGAACTGAAAAAGTGCATTGCGGAAATCCGTGAATTGCGGCAGGAAATCGTTCAGCTTGGAGGTGTGTATCGTGGCAATTCTAAAACACATCGCAAGTAAAAATGCCAATTATGGGAGTGCCATCGACTATCTTAAATACCAGCACGACGAGTTTCATCTGGTTCCAGTTCTGGATGAAAGTGGGAATATGCTGCTTCGGGAAGAATTTTATCTTGACGGTTTGAACTGCCATCCCGAAACCTTCGACCTTGAATGTGAACTGTTAAACCAGCAGCACCATAAGAACAACACCTATGATGAAATCAAAAGCCACCACTACATTATCAGCCATGACCCCAGAGATAACGCCGACCACGATCTAACAGGAGAATGTGCACAGGCCATTGGGCTGGAATACGCAAAAGCTAATTTTCCAGGGCATCAGGCTTTGGTCTGCACCCATACAGATGGCAATAACGGAACAGGCAACATCCATACCCACATCATAATCAACAGCCTGCGCAAATTCGATATAGAGCCTCAGCCCTACACCGAACGGCCAATCGACTGCAAGGCTGGATACAAGCACCACCTTACCAAAGACTATTTGAAGCACCTGCAAAAATCTTTGATGGATATTTGCCAGCGCGAAGGGCTGCATCAGGTCGATCTGCTCTCCCCTGCTGCGGATAAAATCACACAGCAGGAGTACCATGCGCAGCGGCGTGGGCAGCTGAATCTGGACATTGCAAACATGGAACTTCTGGGCGATGGCATCACCCCCATGCACACCACCTTTGAAACAAACAAAGAAAAAATCCGCAATGCCATTTCTGACATTGCGGAACGTGCCACATCTTTTGAAGAATTTCAGAGATTGCTGAAAGCAGAATACGGAATTTCAGTAAAAGACCATCGCGGACGATTCAGCTATCTTCCTGCTGACCGACAGAAATTCATTTCTGCCCGCGCCCTCGGTTCTAATTATGACCGCGATAGGCTTCTCCGCATTTTTGCAGAAAATGCGCGGAACAAAGAACGGAACAATCCTCATTTGGCGGCAGATGATCCTCTGGCCATTCTGTTCATTAAGTCCGATCTGCGCCTTGTGGTTGATTTGCAGACCTGTGTAAAAGCGCAACAGAGCCGCGCCTATGCACAGAAAGTCAAGATTTCCAATTTGCAGCAGATGGCACGGACAGTCGCTTATGTGCAGGAACATGGATACGATTCTTACGAAAAACTCTCCGATACCACTGACACCATCCAATCCAAAATGGCGAAAGCTCGAAGTGATGCCAAATTCACCGAAGCCAAATTGAAAAAGGTCAACGAACAGATTCGTTATTTAGGCCAGTATCTTTCTACAAAATCAGTCTATGGTGATTTTTTGAAATCCGGCAATAAGAAATCTTTCCGTCAGGCTCATGCAGAGGATATTGCCAAATATGAAGAAGCCATCCACATTCTAAAGCAGCACTCCCTAGATGGAAAGTTCCCTACCATGAAAGACCTCCGGGCTGAAAAGGAGCAGCTTACCATTCAAAAAGATGCCCAGTATGACACATACCACTATTTCAAAGATTACCATAGGGAACTCCAGACTGTATGTGCCAATGTAGATAACATTCTGGGAACAGAACGAGAAGCACGGCGCGAACAGCAGCAATCCCGAAAGAACGAACACTCTCTATAAAACAAAAAGCCAGCCCTGGTCTTTCCTGCGAAAGACTAGGGCTGACCCTTTCTACCATATTACTCTTACTTTGTTTAATCAATCCAACGAATAGGATACCCTTGTGCTTGAAGCTGCTCAACATAGGTGCTTCTGTATGTAGAATCCTCAATTTTCTCCATTACCCACTTTGGTATCAGAATCAAATCGTATACGCTGAGGATTCCATCAGATGGATAGCTTTTCTGGCTCAACTCGTGCATAAAAGATGGCCTCCTTTTTGGGGAAGCCATCTCAACGATATTACGGTATTTTAACTTTTTCGGCTTCTTTCCTGTTCCTGCTGCGGCGTATTGTCTTTTTGTCGCCGCTCAGCCTGCTTAATATGCAGCCGATCAAGCACCGACCACCTGCCGCCAATGCGCCGGGGCTTTTTTGGTACATTGTTGACGCAGCCATCTATCATATTGTAGTTTTGCTCTGTGCCAGATTCTTTGGCGCGTTCCGCTGTACCGTTTTCAAAGAACTTCTGATGGTGCAGCAGTTCAGGCTTTGGGCCTTGTAAAAAAGCACTCATCTTTCTGGTAGCTTCTCCATCGAAACCTAAAGCTGTCTGCGTCACAAAGGCTCCACTCTCGTGAAGAATAATGCTCGGCGGTGGATTCTTCGTTTGTTCACTTCTCATCTGAACAAACCGCTGACCATCGACCTCTACTTCATCCGATACCATCCATGTGCCTTTTTGTCCTGCCACCTGATAGCTGCCCTCATCAAGAATCAAGTATGTGCCGCTCTGGGGCTTTGGGAAAAAACCGTTGAATCTCACCAACCTATCCTTATCAACATAGAAAAAAGAGGTTTTGCCTGCCGCAGTCAATCCGATCACATCACTGACCCCAAATTTTCTAATTTTGAATTTGTCCGGGTTAATGCTTTCCATTTTTTTACGAATTGCTTCCGCGCCCATTCCTCGTGTAGCCGTACCAGAATAGCCCGTGCCATAATTGTCTGCGGTTATCATAAAGCCATGCTGAATCTGGTATTCATAGCTGCGGCAGCGATACTCACGATTTTTCTCGGAATTGTCGATCTGGTAAATCACAAATATATCTGAACTCATTTTCCTATATCATCCTCCGGCCTATGCCATTCCAGTTCCAGCCCCTTGAACTGCTGCTCATTCAACTGCTGCATCTTCTGGATCGTCTGCTGAACCAGTACAGCCATCTCCGCATCCTCTGCCACAAGCGGCTGGGCTTCCGTCAACACCTGAATCGTATCCCTGAGCGTCGGCTGCTCAAACATCGCCATCAGCATCAATTCCAGTTCATCAAAGCGTACATTGCTCATAACTCCATTCCTTTCTTTTTCGCTTTCTTCGGCTTATCCTGTTCCTGTGCAGGCTGCTCCTGTTTCTTGGCTTTCAGACTGCGCAGGGCATCCAGAACAGACTTTTTCGTACTGCTGCGTTCCTGCTCCTTGCTCTGCTGCCGTGCCTCCATCAGTTTTTCCATATCGGAAATAGCCTGCTGCACCAGTTTATCATCCCTGAAATAGTTGATGGAGTTGATGTTCTCACGCTGCACTTTGTCGTTCACGACCAGCTCATACATTCCAACAAAGCCGCCATCTTCCTCGATGCAGAATCCAATGCACTTGTCAGCATTCATCCGTTCGGACGGAATCTTGTCATAGGCTTCCAAGGCTTCTTCCATTGTCAGATGGTCGTGGAACTCTCCCGCAAACGTAAACTCCAAACACTCCGCAACATAAAAGCTGAGCGTTTCTTCCGGCGCAGGTCTTTCTGCGGCGAGTTTTTCTTTCAAAACCTCTGCCTGCTGCTCTGCCACCATATCGGCCTGTTCCCGCAGTTCTGCCGCGTCCATGATCCTGCCCTGTGCTGCATCGCAGCCGAACTCTGCCAGCAACTCCATCATAGCCTCCTGCACAGGCTTATCTCCGTCCGTTTCGAGAATGCCGCCATCCCGTTCCGTGAAGTCCTTATTATATAAGGTATAGTCGAAGCCATCGTCACAGGTCTGAATGTGAAAATAGGCATCCGGCAGTTCGTAGGCCAGTTCCACATCCTGCACGGCTAAGGCCCCCTGTAACAGCTGGACAACATGATTCTGGATATACGGGTTATCCCAGCCCGGAACCGTTTTATAATCCTCTACGATGGTGTCAATGCCGTTCCTGCACTGCAAAACATCCAGTGAACCCGGCAGAGGATTAGGATTTTTCTCCACGCCCAAGGCTTTCATGTAATGGTTCGGAAGGGCCTGATACTGTGACATTGCATCATCCAGATTGCCGAACCGCTCAATTTTCAAAGGCGCGTCCTGCAAATTTTCGACCACATAGAACTGCTTTACAAAAGGCTGCTCCCGTGTTTTCTGTGCTTCCAGTTTTCCCCTGAACATCGTTACAAAGCCATCCAGAATAGCCGGGTGGCTGTCAACCACCCAATCCGTGCGGAAGGTCACGCGGTCTGCATTATGCTCCGGGGTGCTGACCTGCTCTGCCCATTCCTTATTGCCGGGAGAAAAGCGGCCATCGTAGCTTTTATGGTGCAGAGTGTTCGCCAGGATGTAGCCCACACGCTCCATGCCGTACTGCCGCACCACCTGATTGACTGCATCATCGCCAAGGTACATTCCGTCATAATTGTCCGCAATCGCTTCATGGATTGCCTGCTTGCACTCGCTGTTCAGCCGATAGGATGTACGGTACAAATCCACCTCGTCATTTTCTTTGGCATAGCTGAACGGCTCGTAGTAGACAGGCACATCCGAATAATCCTGTGCGCTGTTGTCCGGCACAGGCACAGCCTTTTCAATGATCTCCGATACCACCTCTTCTTTTTTCGGCATATTCCATTTTTCAGAGAAATATTTCTGCACGGCCTCCTGAAAATCTTCATCGAAGCCGTTCCACAAATCCTCCGCTACCAACTTGCCCCACTCATTGACTGCAACACAAGCCGCCATGTCGCCGTGTTCCTCATGCTCCAGCAGGAAGAACTTCTCGCCGCCAATCTCCGTTTCATCAATAGCGTACCATGTGCCGATATGCCCCTCGACTGCGATATGGTCGGAATCGCCGTGGATCAGTCCATTTCTTTTCTGCTGCTGTTCCTCCATGAACTCTCGCACGGTCAACTCTGCGCCTGTGAAGTTCAGTCCTTCCTCGCCAAGTTCCAGCCGCCCCTCCGCGCCAAGGTCAAGTTCTTCGGCCATCAGGACAGATGCCGCATGGTTCACCGCCACAGTTTTCTCCACTGTAATGGGCTGGCCTGGGTCGTAGTCCGAACCGCGCAGATCATAGCGATATAAGCCCTCCGGCACATCTTCATCCCGCAGTCGGCCATTACTGAAAAGACCCGGCTTATCAAAGATTTCGATTTCCTGCAGTTCTTCGTTCAAAAGGTTTTCTTTCTGCAAATCCAGATTCCTTTCCTTGAAAAAATCCGGCAGTTCTGCAAATCCAATGCTGTCCACATAGTAGGCTTTGACTGTACTGCCATCATTGAGTACCACCACATCACTGACCGACAGCGAATGTCCCGTAAAGTCTGCCGGACGCTGGATATTAAACCGTTCATAAATGCAATCCAGCGTGTCCTTTTCCGTAAGCGGCGCGGTATAAATCAGGTCGTAGTCTACGCGGGCAACCGTCATGCCTTTTTTCTGCACATAGTCCAGCCCCATGAAATGATAGTTATGTTCCGGGTCACGCTCTGTGATCTGATAAATACCGAACTGCTTTTCGTTGCCATACAGCAGCACATTTTCCTGTTCTGTCATGTTCCGCTCCTGCTCCAAATCTGCTATTGCAATCTGGAAGGTATCACTTCCGCGCTCGATTTCCTCTCGTGCCGTGACAAGAATCGGCCACGGGCTGACGCGGACGAGATAAATCTGCTTTCCCTCGTCATACAGCCGCAGAGCCTGTTCACGGTTTATTACTGTCAACTGAAAGTCTGGACGCGCGTACTCGTCCTCAGCATAATCTTCCCGTTGTTCTAACAAAATCGCATCCCATGCGTCTGCCTTAATGCCGAAAATGCCATCGTGCAGCTCGATTTCCTCTTGGCTTACATAATCACCTGCCGTACCATCACGGAACAACGGATAGATTCTCTCACCAAGCCGATGCCATTCCCGTGCGCCTTCTTTCGTCAGCGGCAGCACATCATCTTTCCGGTAGCCATAGTCGTGCATTTCCGAAAGACCAATCATCCCATCCGGGAGATTTTCGATTTTCTCCTGCGCATCGTACATCAGGCGGTTGACTTCTTCTTTGTCATCCTCGGCCAGTGCCGCCGCCAGACCGTTCACCAATTCTTCCGTTGCAGCCCGGTCATCCAGCTTGAAAGCAAAATTCACGATGAGATTTCGCTGCTCATCATCGAAAATCGTTTTTTTCTGCTCCTTGTCGGCAATCAGCTTTTCCGCATACTGCATTGCGGTCATGCGCTCTGCACTCCTTTCTGCCACCGCCGTTTCCAGCTTTTCCAGAAAGTCGGCAGCGGTCAATCGAATCGTATCCATCGAATCTTTCAGTTCCTTCATCTCCTTGCCGCTGGCCCAGCTTGCCACATACGGGAAAGAGTAATCGGACGTATCAATGCCCAGAGCCGAGCAGACCGTAAATGCAATGCTTTCCGCTTCGGTTTCTTTCGTCTTGACTGTCTGGCTCTCGCCCATGCCGACCTGAATGCAGATTTCTTTGTCTGCATCACTGTAATAGCCTTTGGCATCCCCTTTGATTTCATCAAACCGCATCGGCACGGGCGATACCTGCTCGATTGCCGCCGTAAGCAGCGCATAGTCTTTAACGCTGGCCGTCAGTTCGTTCACTTCCAGCGACGGAATCGGTTCCCCATCGGTCTGTGAAACATCAAAAACCGTCGTCACTCGGAAACGCGGAATCACATACTCCACACGTTCCATTTCCGGCTCACCGTTTTCGTTCAGCACAGCCAGACCCGTATCCTTGTCGATTTTCTCGCGTTCCTCAACTTCCTTGATGGGAGCCGGGGCAATGATCTGGATGCCCTTTTCGCCTTTTTTGACGTAACGGTTAAACTTATTCTTCCATGCGTTAAACCCTGCCACCAGTGTGGCATCAGGTCGCTGCATAGCGATCAGCAGCGTATTATTAAAACTGTAATTATGGAATTTTGCCATCGTGCGCAGATACGTCGTATACATTTCCGAAGTGAAAATGTCCTTTACGCCCTGCTCCAGCCGTTCCGTGATTTCTTTCATCTGCTGTTTGCGGTCAACTGCCATGCAAGACCTCCTTTTTCTTGACCCATCGTATTTTCATCTGGCGCGGATATTGGTCGGCCTGTTTCGGTGCTTTTGCGCCGTTCCACTCCAATCCTCCGGCTCTGCCCTCACAGGTATATCCGGCAGCTTTCAAGGAACTGCCATTCTCCGTATCCAGAATGTAGGTAACAACTCTGTTGTAACCCATTGCCCGTGCTGCACGGTACGCCGCCGCATACAAAATACTGCAAGCGTTCGGCGTTCCATCCGTACACAGGCGATTAACTTCCAGCGTATAGCCATCATCCAACCGCCGCGCCACAGGTCTGCCGCAGATAGCAACGCCCACTAACGCGCCATTTTCTGATACGCCGATGGAGAACTTATGCCCCCGCGTCGGTTTATGGTGGCGGTGATACTGCTGCACAAATGCGTTTGCCGTTTTCAAATTGATCGGTGTTAATGTCAGCAAATGCCCTCCTTGTTCAAAAATACCCCGTTAGATTCCTTGCAGAGATCTAACGGGGTTATCCTATTTACAGTTCCATATTATGACTTTTCCGCTTCTGGAATTTCTGCGGTTCTGCGCTGCGCTCTGCCTGTTTTGCATGAAGCTGCGACAGCACAGAGGGTTTATGCACCTTGTCCGCAGTGCGCTCTGCAACGCGGCCTGCATAGTTCACAGGCTGGCGCGGCCTGTCTGCGACCTCGGTTTCGGCTGCATCCTCGTCCACTCCCAGCGCATCCTCACTGCCCTTTTCATCCATGTTGAGCAGAGAGTTCAGCTCCGCAAGACGCGCAGATTTTTCGGCCAGTTCCGCTTCCTGCGCAAAAGGACGTTTGGCTTCTTCCTTTGCCTGCGCCAACTGCTGTTCCAAGGTTTCCAGTCTGCGCTCCACCTGTGGCAAAGACCTTTCGATACCTGTCAGCGCATTGGTAACGCGCAGAATGTTGCCCTGCGGATCTTTGCCGACTTCCATTGAGTAGTTCCATGCGCCCTTGATGGACAAGCGAAACACCTTATCGAAATTGTCAAACCGGGAATGCAGTTCAAACGCACCGTAGCTGCCGATTCTGCCCTCGGTGCCAGCCGCTTTCAGAGCCTTGCAAGCCTCAATGATGGCCGCACCCGCTTCCTTACGTTCGGTGTACACCTTGCCGCTGATCTCCATATCGAAGTGGTCTTTATCCTGCGCCAGAAGTGGTTTTGCTGCGTCCATGTCCGTTTTCAGAGCTTCTATCTGACCCTGTGCCACAGCGATTTCTCGCGGATAGCGGCGCGCAATATCCGATTCCAAACTATAAATCTGACTGGTGTGATTGGCTTTCAGCAGCTTCAGCTTGCTGACCTGAATATCCAAGTCCATCTTTTCCTTGATGTAGGGATTGCCCGTTGCCAGTGCCTTGATTTCGGCATAAGACAGCGCGGTATCGTCCACATCATCGCAGGCGCGGACAGGTGATTTGGAAGTCATGATCTGAGAAATGAACTTCTGCTTATTTTCCAGAATCTGCCACATATACGAATCAAACGTATTTTCAGTGACGTAACGATAGATTTTCACCTGCTTATTCCGGTTTCCCTGCCGAAGAATACGCCCCTCCTGCTGTTCCAGGTCAGACGGCTTCCATGGGCAGTCCAGATGATGCAGGGCAATCAACCGATCCTGAATATTGGTTCCTGCGCCAAGTTTCGGTGTAGACCCCATCAGGACACGCACCTGTCCAGCGCGCACCTTTGCAAAAAGCTCTGCCTTTTTGGTTTCCGTGTTATACTCGTGAATGAACGCCACTTCTTCACGAGGAACACCTCTCGCCACCAATTTTTCCCGCACATCATCGTAGACGTTGAATGTACCATCGGCTTTTGGTGTCGATAAATCGCAGAAAATTAACTGTGTTCCCCTATCCGGGGCAGATTCTTCCCAGACCTTGAACGCATTGTCCACACAGCGATTCACCTTGCTCTCCGGCTCGTCCGGCAGCATATCATTGATAAGCCGCTGGTCGAGTGCCAATTTTCTGCCATCGTTGGTGATCTTGAGCATATTATCGAATCTGGGATTCACATTGCCATTGCGCACGGCTTCGGCGCGATCTGCAAAGGAACTTACCATTTCCTCCTGCGTTTCGCTGGGCTTCAGCACCTCGTTGATGTACTCTGCTTCCGGCACAGGCAGGTTCAGCATATCTGCTGTCTGCACATCTGCGGACTCTTTGAATAGGGAAATCAGTTCCGGCAGATTGAAGAACCTGGCAAAACGTGTTTTCGCACGGTAGCCGGTTCCTTCCGGGGAAAGTTCGATTGCCGTGACGGTTTCACCAAAGGATGCCGCCCAATCGTCAAAGTGGCTCAGCCCCATCTTCTGCAGGGTGTCATACTGGAGATACCGCATAATGGTGTACAGTTCCACCATCGAGTTGCTGACCGGGGTTCCGGTTGCAAAGGTCACACCCTTGCCGCCTGTCAGTTCGTCCAGATACTGACACTTTGCAAACATATCGCTGGACTTCTGTGCATCGGTCTGGGCGATACCTGCGATATTTCGCATTTTTGTGTAGAGGAACATATTTTTATAGAAATGCGACTCGTCCACAAACAGACGATCCACACCAAGTTCCTCAAATGTAACCACATCATCCTTTCTCGTCTGGTCGTTCAGCTTTTGCAGCTTTGCTTCCAGTGTTTTCTTTGTTTTTTCCATCTGCTTGACCGTAAAACTGCGGCTGTCCTCACTCCGGGCATCGGCCAGAGCCAGTGTAATATCGTCGATCTGACGCTCTACAATGGCTTTTTGCCGTTCCGGGGAAAGCGGCACACGCTCAAACTGCGAATGACCGATCACGATGGCATCGTAATCACCGGTTGCAATGCGGGAGCAGAACTGCTTTCGATTGCTGGGTTCAAAATCCTTTTTTGTTGCCACCAACACATTCGCATTGGGATAGAGCCGCAGGAAATCTGAGCCCCACTGCTCCGTGAGGTGATTCGGTACCACATAGAGATTTTTCTGTGACAAGCCCAACCTACGGCTTTCCATGCCGGCAGCAATCATCTGGAAGGTCTTGCCTGCGCCCACGCAATGCGCCAGCAGCGTATTGTTGCCGTACAGAATGTGCGCCACCGCATTTTTCTGGTGCGGCATCAGGGAGATTTCCGGGGTCATGCCCTCAAAACGAATGTGACTGCCATCGTACTCACGGGGACGAATCGCATTGAAAATCCGATTGTAGGTCGCACACAAATCCTCACGGCGGTCTAAATCCTTGAAAATCCACTGCTTAAACGCTTCCCGAATGGATTCCTGAGCCTGCTGTGCAAGCATGGTTTCCTGCTTATTCAGTACTCGGTGATCTCCATCCGCATCGTGAATCGTATCGTAGATTTTGGTATCCCGGAGATTCAGCGCATCTTCCAGCAGCTTATAGGCATTAACCCGCATTGTTCCGTAGGTATTGGTAACAAGCGGATTGCCGCGATCCAGCGACTTGCCCGAAATGTTCCATGCACCGGAGATTTCGGAATAGGTTGCCTTAATGTCAATACCAGCATAGTAGTTCGGGGTCTTGAACACTTCTTTCATAAACTGTGTGATGTACTCCGGCTTTACCCAGTTTGCACCCAGCCGCACTTCGATTTCCGAAGCATCCAGGTCTTTGGGCTGTACCCGTTTCAGGTAATCCACATTGATCTGGTACTCTGCATGGTTCACCGCAAAGGTTTCTACCGTGGCCAGTTTTTCACGAACATTGCCGGACAGGTATTCATCCGAGGTTTCCCACTGCTGTGTCACAGGATTTCGGAAAATCGCACCTGCCAGTTCATCCGTGACTTCCTGCTCTGATTTACCGCAGAGCTGCACCATAAACGGCACATCCACCTTTGCTTTCTCTCCAATGGAAAGCGACAGGGCTTCGCTTGGCGTGTCCACTGAAGTAACAGGCTCCGGCTTACGGATGGTACGTTTGGTAAAAATATCGGCAAGCCGTTTGAGATTCTTCTCCTCATCCAGAATTTCCAGTGATGCCAGCAGACAATAGCTGCTGTCCTGTCGGAAAGCCCGCTTATTGGCCGTGCTGTTGATCAGACCATACTGCGCCTTAAATGCGGTGTACTGCTGTTTCAGTTCATTCTGCAAAAGCTGTACTTCCGCATCCGAACCATCATGCAGCTGACAATCCAACAGCTTCCGGGTGGTTTCCCGCAGAGCAATCATGCCCAGCACTCGCTCTGCAGTTACGGCAGGCAGATCCACCTTATTCATAAAGGAGTTTTCGCGGTAGTAAATCTGCCCGTCCACGTTCGTGAAGCTGAAATTTTTCACACTTGGGTCTGCCGGAATGGGTTCTTCCTGCCCATCCAGTTCGTCGTCGGAGATTTCCGGCTCCGTGATGGTGGCATGGATGCTGCTGACCGCTTCTTTCAACTGCTGCGCAAGGTCTGCGTCCTCGATGGGTTTGACCGTAGTTTCCTGCTTGCCGTACTGGGTGCTTTCCGTGGTGATCTCGCCCAGCACCATCTCAGGATGCTTCGCAAAATACTGGTTGATGGAGTATCCTTCCGGCGTTTCGGCAAGGTCTACCCACTCTGCCCGCTCCACCGCTGCACGGTCACGCTTCTGCAGGAACAGAATGTCAGCAACCACGCCCGTGTTGGCATTGCGCTGGAACGCATTGTTCGGCAGTCGAATCGCGCCTACCAGATCGGCACGGTTGGCAAGATATTCACGGACAGAGGAATCCTTCTTATCCATCGTACCGCTGGACGTTACCACTGCTACCACACCGCCCGGACGCACAAGGTCAAGGCTCTTGGCGATAAAATAATCGTGGATGAGGAAATTGTGGCGGTCATACCGCTTATCCGGCACTTTGTAATTGCCGAAGGGTACGTTACCCACAACACAGTCAAAGAAGCTATCCGGGAACTGCATGGTTTCAAAGCCCTGCACCGCAATCTTGTTTTTCTGGTACAACTGCTGTGCAATGCGACCCGAAATGCTGTCCAACTCCACACCGTACATCCGAATCTTCTCCATGCTGTCCGGTACCAGACCCATGAAATTGCCGACACCACAGGACGGTTCCAGAACATTGCCTTTGGACAATCCCATATTGCCCAGGGCTTCATACATTGCCTTGATGACCGTAGGAGAAGTGTAAAACGCATTCAGGGTACTAGCACGGGCTTCCTTATACTCATCTGCCGTGAGCAGGGACTGTAGTTCGGCATACTCTTTCGACCATTCTGCGTTGTTTTCATCGAACGCCTGCGGAATGCCGCCCCATCCCACATACCGGGAAAGAATCTCCTGCTCCTTTGCGGTAGCCTGCCGTTGCTCTGCATCCAGCGTTTGCAGCACCCGAATCGCCTCCACATTGGCTTTATACTTTGTTTTCGGCCCTCCTGCACCGAGATCATCGTCCGTAATACGGAAGTTCATAGGCTCCTTTTTGGGCTGTGCAGGCAGTTCTGTTTCTGCTCCACTGTCCAGCGGAAGATTGTGCTGCCGCCGTGCATGGTTGACCTCTGCCGGGGTCATAGGCTGCTGGATCAGCGGTTCCATGGCTTCCTCTGCCGCCGCACGGCTGATGGCATCCGTTCGGTTCTGCACATCCGCAATCAGCTGCATCTGTTCCGGCGGAAACTCAGGATTGAGCAAATCTTCCAACTCGCCGCCCGATTCTGCCACCGAATAGATCACATCCATCTGCTCCGGGGAAAAATCCTCGTAGGCCACACCAGCATTGTGCAGAGCCGTAAAGACTGTGATTTCAACCGCTTCTTCCATCGGTACATCTGCCTGTTCATACAAATGCCGAATATACTCCAGAGGTTCCGTTCGGAAAATCGGATACCGGACTTCTTTCGCAAGGGTCATATCCTGCAAGCTGACCGTTCCCTGTTCAAAATTGACCGAATCCACACGGAACTCTCTATCGTCCAGTTCAATAATGGTATTGACTGGCAGATATTTCTCCCTGCGGAAATACTTTGTCTGCGCATGGGTTCCATCTTCCTGCTGGCCGGACAGATAGACGCTCTCCCCCTGCTTCCAGAGCTTCATTGCCTGTGAAACCCACTGCTCACGCGGGAAACCAGATACCTCAACTTTGCCAAGTGCAGTTTCTTTTTCCAGAATTTTTGTTCCCAGAAGTGCCGAAACGCGCTTTGCATCTTCACCGTAGAACTCAAAGTTTCCGTACTGCTCGTAACCGACCAGCGCATCCGGGTAACGCTCTTTCAGAGCGTTATACTCGTTGGCAGCATCCAGCGGCAGGGGCTGCAGCGTCTGCTCAACAGCCTTTTCTTCCGCTGCATACGGAACCATCATGCCGCGCACCCACTGCGGTGCGTCCTTGCTATCCTGATACAGTGCAACGGCATCCCGTCTGTCCGTAATAACGTCCTGATAGGTGCGCTGGAAAATATCTTCCTGAATCCACTCTCCAAAGTGCGCCCATGTGTCGATAGCCTCGGAGTAAGCAGCATTTTCCACCTCGCCGGAAGCAAACAAATCCTCGATTTTCTCACGGATCAGATCTTCTGCTTCTTCCTCGGTGGTATCGCGGTCACGCAGCAGCGGATAGATTTCGCTGCGCTCTACCTTTTCCAACAGCGTGTACAGACATTCTTTATAGATGCTGCGGCTGTCTTTCTGGGTACGGTCTGCATCCAGTTTCAGGAAATCGTTCAGCGGATTCTTTGCCAGCGTTTCGCTATATGACGGTAACGGAATGACCCGGCCAGCCACCGCCGAATTTTCCATATCTTTCAGATAAACGTCGTGGGCATTAGAACGCTCAACGCGGTACAGATGGTCGTTTTCCAGATACAGAAAACTGCCGTTTTCTCTGCTGTACGTTTCCTTAGGCTGATTTTCAAACGATTCTACTGCTTTTGCATCTTCTCTCGTTTGACGAATGACAGACTTTGCATCATTCAGACTGTTAAACGGCCCTGTTTCTGCTGTACCTGTTCCCGTTTCTTCGTCATAGTTGTAATGGTTATAGAACTTGCCATCGGAATATTGCAGAATTGCAATATCCTCGATATATCCCTCCTGCATCATCACCGTTGACTGATACCGCGCAACGACTTTTGCCTTTTGGGGTTTCTCAACCGCTGCGGCGGTTGACTGCTCTTTCGATTGCGGCTCCTGCTCCATGAAGTCAAACATGGAAATCTGCCCCTGCTCAGGAACCGCAATCTCAACAGCCTGCTTCTTTTCCGGGAAAATCGTGTACGTTCCCTCAACATACTGGTGCAGGATAGAGAGAAATTCTGCCTTGCGCTCATATTCTTCGGAATCCAGCGGCACAGACAGAAGCGCATTGTCCATCTGCTCCAGCAGTTCCACCGCCTGTTCAGGGGCTTCCAGTTTTTCAACAAGAGCCTTTCGTCCTTCTTCATGGTAAAGGTCTTGCGGATAAGGCCGCTCCACGTCGTTCGGCAGATGGTGATAGAAGCCCATCACCCGCATTGCCATCCGCTCGCGCTCATAAGCAGGCATCCGGGAGTAGTCTGCCGGCTTCAAATACTCACTGTCACGGATAAGCTGGTCGATTCGGCCTGCGGCCTGATTCCAGTTCAGATGAACGCTGGCATACGGGTTTCCGTATGAGCCACGCTCCAAAGCAATACCCCTGCCATCGTGATCTTCGTGAGAATCGTCTGCCCCGCAGAGTGCATGGCTGCTGCCGCCGATCCCGTAATGCTCTTTCAGGAAGTCAGCCCGTTCTTTTTTGTCCTCATGATTCAGGAAGAACGAATAGATTGCCAGCCGACTGTCCGAATAATTGCTGCCCCGTGTGAAGTAAGCATTGATTTCATCTTCCGTGATGAACTTCTTATACTCATTCCAGTGAAAGCCATCCCGCGCCGAGTAGTTCTGATAAGGCTTTGCAAACTGCTGGAACAGAGCCGCTACTTTATCCGGCTTATAAAAGTGCATCCGCATCAGGTCTTTATCTTCGGCATAGGTTTCTCCCAGCGCGGACAATCTCTCATTGAGGTCGGTCAAAAAAGCTGCATCGTCCAGCAAGCCTGCCAGCCTGTCCGTCAGTTCCGGGAAACCGCCCCTGAAGATTTCTGTATCCTGAAACACCGCTTCGGCAACGCCATCTGCCAAGTCGCGCTCCATATAAGCCAATGTCTGCGCGTGTTCCTGCAAAGCATTCTGCCGTGCAGCATCCAGAACCGCCTGCGGCGCATACTCGCCCTGCCGGAGCAGTTCATGGATACGATTGCTCACATCCTCCCAGGATAAAAACGCATTGGCAATCGTACCGCTCCTTGCCGTGCTGCCTGCTGCAATACGCAGCCCTAAATCATCGAACCAGACCGCATACTTTGCACCGCCAATTTCAAAGCCTTTGCCGCCCGTACCATATTCGTTTTTCACGAACTCCGTGTATTCTTCCGGGGTTTTCTCGACCATGAAATTGTAGATCAGGCGCAGCTGGCCTTTGCTGCGGTTGCTGCCCGCGCGCAGGATTTCATCGACTACTTCGGAATCAAGTGCAATCTCGTCCACATACCGCGCCCGGATCGGTGCTTCAATGGTGCGGATCTGCTGTTCCACGGTCGGCAAATCAGGAAAAGAAAAAGCAGAGGCAATTTCTTCCTCTGCTTCGCTCAAATCCTGTTCCGTTGTTGTTTCAGTTAATTGTACACCAATTCCTTCAAAACGATCTCTTCTGCCATCGCCGTCAGGTTGTTCTGGTGTGCCACCCATGCCAGCGGGTCCTTCTCCTTGCTCGGTGCCGGAAACTTCTCGTTCAGGCTGTCCAGCAGGGTTTCCATCCGGTTCTCCGCTGCTTCCTCGATCTGCGCCAGATGCTGGTTCAGTCTGCCGCTCATCAGCATACTCTGATACCAGTTCTTGCGGTTCTCTTTCAGGTACGTCCTGCGCAGCATCCCGTACTTCCCGATAATCTGCGGCTCGTCCTTCACGGCCAGATTCGGGAACAGATAATCTCCCTTGCGGTAATACGTCAACTCCATTTTCTTGTCCTCCTTTGGTCGTGTTTTCTTTGATTTCGCGCTTTAATGTGCTAAAGTCTGTATTGGTATTATACAAGCTGTCAACGGATTTTTCAAGCTGCTGCGTGATTTCTTTTTTGTAAATTTTCCGCATCTCTCGGCCAATGTCAAAAAGAACCGCTTCGCACTGTTCGGAAACCGCGTTGCCAAGGAACGACAGTACCGGCAGCTTGTTGAAATCCACGATACAGATAAAGTCATCATCGTCCAGCACATCCATAGGCTCCTGCCCGCAGCGGCGGGAAAGCGTATAGAAAATACTGTTGGTCATCAGTTCCCGGAAGCGGACACGGATGTTATCTTCGTCCAGTTCTTCCAGAAAAGTTCCTGCCACCTCATAGGCCAGACCGTCCATCGCTTCATCCAGATTGTCAGCGGTCAGCTGCTGCGCCACTTCCATCAGGGCGGTGTTCATGCTGTCTGTCTGGGA
>ENA-UPWN01000648-UPWN01000648.1-human-gut-metagenome-genome-assembly--contig:-NODE-648-length-16758-cov-13.114322_pt1 | contig 16758 bp, 12 predicted proteins | sample MGYA00250050_ERZ773377 | MGnify/ENA primary metagenome ERZ773377 (study PRJEB29103, sample SAMN06112008) | human gut metagenome | biome: human gut; feature: ankylosing spondylitis patient; material...
CAACCCTACTTAAGGGTTGTTCGGATTCGGCGAACGAATCAAATTTGTTGTCGAACCTCTTCCGTGAAGAGGTTCCCAAGATAGTTGAACTCGGAATTAGGAATTTTTTGTTTTGTAGGGACTACTAATTTCTTTAGTTGAACCCACTTCCATTTCTCTGGTATCAAGAAAGGAACATCTTCAGGGGCTTCGCCGATCTGCTCAACCGCAAGTTCGCAGTCGAGCTGAGGAACGAGCTTCCCCTCAACCGCCCATTGCAGGATGGACTTCCTCAAAGTCTCCGCCTTCATTCTTCCCCTCCGATCTTCGAGAGGATTTGGCGGAGCATCTCGTCCATCACGCGCTCATGAGCTTCGCGGTCGGCCTGATACTTTTCGATCAGTTCCTTGGGCGGGAGGATTTCCTCTTCCTCCGAGGGGAAGCCGCAGAGGTCGAGGTTGTAGTCGTTATCACGGAGCTCTTCAGGCGTGTAGACTCGCGCCTTGTCGAAGCCGTCCACCGTAATGGCCTTGCGGTCTGTCCACCAGGCATCCAACTCCTTCAGGTGCTCCAGAAGCATCGGCTTCGTCTTCGAGAAGTGCTTGTAGCCCTCGGGCATGTCCACGCGGTAGAACCAGGTCTCCTTCGTGGGCCCAGTGTTGTCGAAGAACACGACGTTGGTGGCGATCGAGGTGTAGGGCGCAAAGACGCTCGTCGGCAGGCGAACGATCGTATGCATGTTGAACTTCGTGACGAGGCGCTCCTTGATGGCGCGCTTCGCGCCCGATCCGAAGAGGAACCCGTCGGGGATGACCACCGCGGCACGGCCGTCCTTCTTCAACCGGTAGCTGATCAGCGTCATGAAGAGGTCGGCGGTTTCGGAACTCCTGAACTGCTCCGGGAAGTTCCCCTGGATGACGGGCTTCTCGGAGCCGCCATAGGGCGGGTTCATGAGGATGACGTCGAACTTGTCCTTTTCGCCGAACTCCTGCACGTTGGTCGTGAGCGAGTTCGCGTGGCGGACGTTGGGTTCGTCGATGCCGTTCAGAAGCAGGTTCGTGACGCAAAGGAGGTAGGGAAGAGGCTTCTTCTCGATCCCGAAGAAGGAGTGGCTCAGAAGCTCACGGTCCTCATTGGTGCCGGCCGCGGCCTGGGGCTCCAACACGCGTCGGGCGGAATTGAGGAAGCCGCCCGTACCGCAGGCGAAGTCCGCCACCATGTCGCCCGGCTTCAAGCCGACGTGCGCGGCCATGAAGTCGGTGAGCGCGCGCGGCGTGTAGTACTCGCCAGCGGAACCCGCGCTCTGGAGTTCGCGCAGGATCGATTCGTAGATCAGGCCGAAGGCGTGCGTCTCTTCCGGGTCGCTGAAGTCGAACTCGTTGATGAGCACCATCAGCTCGTGGAGCTGAACCCCGTCCTTCATGTAGTTGTGGATGTCTTCGAAGACCGCCTTTACCACGCTCTTGCGGCGGGGGCAGTGCGCGGGCAGCTGAAGGTCCTTGAGCGTCGGGAAGAGGTCGTTGTTGACGAAGTCGAGGAGCTCGTCGCCTTTGAGCGCTTCCGTATTGCCGATGTCGGTGTTCGCCCAGTGGCGCCAACGGAGGTATTCCGGAATGATCGATTCGTACTCGTCATCCATCAGCTCCCAAACGCTTTCGGCGTCGTCGTAGACCTTGAGGAAGAGCATCCACGTCAGCTGCTCGATGCGCTGCGCATCACCGTTGATGCCGGCATCCTGACGCATGATGTCGCGGACGCGCTTCACGAAATTTCCAATGCTCATTCAAGCTCCATGATGTTCTTGTTTTCGGACCGTTCTTCCGGTCGGTAGAGGGCGTCTTCGAGCTCCTGCACGGCGGCGCGGTAGCCCGACTTGTCCCCGAAGGCCTTGACGATCTTGGGGAGGCCCCCCAGTCCCCGGAACTCTTCGCTCCGGAGGACGGCGATGTCGTCGACCTCACGCACGCCTTCGTGCGCATAAATGCTGATCAGAATTTCCAAAACCTTGCGCGCCACGCCCTGGTACTTGTCGAGGAAGCGGCTGCGCATCGCCCGCGAGGCGCGCATCTGACGCGTCATCGGGGGCTTGCCGAACGCGATTTCGCAGAGCAGGTCGAATTCGTCCGCGTCCGGGTTCTTGAGTTCCTTGCGGAGCTGGTCGAAGAGAACCCCTTCGCGCTCCAAACGGTCGATGATCGCCTTTTTCTCTTCGGGACCGTTCCAAACTTCGAGGAAGTCCGCTTCGCTGCCGAAGAGCTGAAGGATGTTGCGCCGCGTGTAGTCGCGGAACTTCGCCGTGACGAGATTGCCTGACTCGTCGAGGAAGCTCACCGAGCTCCCCACGACGGTGACCTCGACGTTCTTCACGCGGTAGACGACGGACTTCTCGGGATCGACCGGAGGCATTTTGCCGACGCCGTTCCCGGGGTTGCCGCCGTCACCGTCATCACCGTCGTCATTCCCGTCGCCGTCGTCTCCGTCGTCCGGCTTCACTTCAATATCCACCGGAGGTTCCCGGCGCTCGGGCTTGGGCACCGGATCGCCTTCGCCCCATTCGACTTCGACCTCGGCCTCGCCGTCGAACTCCGGATCCTTGAAGAGTTCGCACGCGCCGCGGAAGTCGAGGATCGTGAAGAACGTCTTCCCGGCGTCCTCGCGCAGACGCGTGCCGCGGCCGATGATCTGCTTGAATTCCGTCATCGAGCGGATCGGCGTGTCGAGCACGATGAGCTTCACGCACTTCGTGTCCGCGCCCGTCGTGAGAAGTTTCGAGGTCGTCACGACGACGGGGTACGGCTCGTAGGGGCTCGTGAAGCTCGAATAGAGGCTGCGCCCCTCATCGTCGTCCCCGGTCATGCGCACGGCGTAGAAGGGTTCTTCGGCCACCATGTCCCGGTTGCACCGGCGGACGGCGTCCCTCATGCGCGCCGCATGGTCCTGCGTCGTGCAGAAGATGATCGTCTTCGACATCCGGCCGATGTGGCGCAGGTACTTGGTGACGTACTCGGCCACGGTCTGCGTGCGGTTTTCGAGAATGAGCCGCCGGTCGAAGTCGTCCAGGGTGTAGAGGCGCTGCTCGATCAGTTTCCCGTCGGCGTCGACTTCGCCCTCCATGGGCTCCCATCCGTCGCGGTCCTTGTCGAGGTGCACGCGCACGACCTGGAAGGGCGCGAGGAACCCGTCCTCGATCCCCTGCTTCAGCGAATAGGTGTAGAGCGGATCGCCGAAGTAGGCGGCGTTGTCCGAGCCGTCCTTCTTGTTGGGGGTCGCCGTGAGGCCGATCTGAATCGCCGGTTCGAAATACTCCAGGATCTCGCGCCAGCTGCTTTCCTCCGACGCGCTCCCGCGGTGACACTCGTCGACGATGACGAGGTCGAAGTAGTTTCTCGGCACCTTGCGGAAGTTGTCCGCAAAGGTCTTCCCGCTGCCGCCGTCCTCGCGTCCCTTCAGCTGCTGATAGAGCCCGAAGTAGATGCAGTGGCTCGAATCGATCTCGCCCCCTTGAATCTTCGTCTGGATGCGCTCGAAGGGCGCGAAGTCGCCGACGATCGTCTGGTCGACCAACTGGTTGCGGTCGGCGAGGTAGAGGACGTTTCGCACCACGCCCGCACGGCGCAGGCGCCAAACGATCTGGAAGGCCGTGTAGGTCTTCCCGGTCCCCGTCGCCATGACGAGGAGGGCGCGGCGGCGCTTGTCCGCGACGATGGCGTTCACGACGCGGTTGATCGCGACCATCTGGTAGTAGCGCGGAATCTTGCCGTCTTCGCTCGTGAAGTACTGGGCGTTCGCCATCGCATGTTCGCGGTCGTCGGGCACGCCGCGGGCTTCGCACCACATGCGCCAGAGTTGGTCGGGCGTCGGGAATTGGTCCATGCCCAATTCGCGCAGGACGCCCGTCTTCAGATTGAATTCGAGGAACTTCTCACCCGCCGACGCGTAGGCGAACGGAATGTCGAGCATCTTCGCGTAGACGATCGCCTGATCGAGCCCGTCCTCCGCCTTCATCGACGACTTCTTCGCTTCGATCACGGCCATGGGGCAGTTCACGTTGCGGCAGAGGAGGTAGTCGGGACGGTTGTGGCCCTTGGGCTTCACCTTCTGGGCGAAGTTCTTCTCGGGAACGATGCGGAAGCGGTCGCTCCGGAGCGAGTACTCCATCCAAATCGACGAAGACGGCCAGCCGGCCGCTTTGAGGGCGGGCGTGATCCGGCGCTCCTTGGTGTCTTCTTCCGTTTCGATGCGGTGAGTGAGCATTTCCGTCCTTTTCTGGTCGAGGCTTGGGTGGTGCGTGGCGTTGGTGGTCGCGCAGACGGCCTTGAGGAGCCGCGGGCCGTCGGCATACCGGCAAATTCTAGCGTCTTTCGGGCGTCTCTCCGCGCATGCCGCGCGGGACGCTCTGCGCGAACGGTCACCCTCGGTCGCCACGCTGCGGCGTCGGTCGCGGCGAACGCGTTGGTGTTGGCGGTCGTGCCGCGGGCGCTCTCGCGGACGGAAGGGGCCGGACGGATCGAAGGGGCCGCCGCCGAGGCGCACTGAGGGTGGGCGGAAGCGTACGACCGATAAGCTTATGGACGATAAGCTTATCGGCAAGAAGCTTAAAAACTCTACGGTTCCGGGAGCTTCCTCCTCTCAATGGAGGACCCCGAACGCCTCCTCAACGGTCTTCGCCCGCGCTATATTGCGCGACGGCCCCGACACGGGCCCATGAACCCCCAAGACCGAATCCCGCAACACCCCCATGACCAACTTCCACGACCTGATCGAGGGCTTTCACAACTTCAAGGAGGCGCACCTGGAGCGCGACCGCGAGTTCTTCGACGCCTTGAAGCACGGCCAGAACCCGCGCACGCTCGTCATCGCCTGCTGTGACTCCCGCGTCGACCCCGCGATCCTGATGGGCTGCCGCCCGGGCGACCTCTTCGTCGTGCGGAACGTCGCGGCGCTCGTCCCGGCGGAAGATCAGTCCGCCGCCCCCGACGCCGTGATGGCGGCGGTCGAGTACGGGGTGAAGCACCTCGCGGTCGAGCACATCATCGTGATGGGGCACTCGAACTGCGGCGGGATCCACGGGCTCTTGAACCCCGTGGAAGTGAAGAACGAAAGCTACATCCGCGGCTGGCTCTGCCTCGCGCATCCCGTGTTGGACGAGCTCGCCCACACGGACATTCCCGAGGACGACCATCACGGCCGGAGCCGCCACTGCGAGGAGGCGGCGATCCTGCTCTCGATCGAGAATCTCCTCTCCTACGGGTGGCTGCACGACAGGGTGGAGGCGGGTACCCTCAAGCTTCACGCCCTCTACTACGACATGCACGACGGGAACCTCTGCGTCTGGGACGCGGAGAAGGAAGACTTCGTGCCGAGCGCGGCGATCGTGGGGAAGGCGTAGGCCGCCTGAAGCCGCGCGCCCCGTCGGCCCGCCGAGGGACCAAACCCCAATTGTCCGGGCGCGGCGCTCTTCCTAGCATGGTTCGAAATCAACCGGACCGGCCCGACCAGCCGGTCGCCAGAACCCAAAGGAGGAGAAACATGAAGTTCGGACATCAGATGTTGGTGGCGGCCGTGGCGACGGCGGTCGCCGGGATGGCGGTCGACGCCTCGGCCTGCTCGACCGTGGTGGTCGGAAAGAACGTCTCGGCGACGGGCGAGATCATCGTCGGGCACAACGAAGACAACGACCTTCGCATCGTCGTGAGCCAGTACTGGGTGCCCGCGGCCGACCACAAGGCGGGCGAGACGATCACGTACGAACCCGCGGCCGCGAAGATCCCGCAGGTCGCGCACACCTACGGCTACTACTGGACGCAGACGCTGCACCCGGCCGGGTATTCGTTCTCGGACGGCTTCGTCAACGAGCACGGCGTCGCCATCGTCTCGAACAACTGCAACGAGACCTTCGAAGAGGAGAACCCGGTGGTCGACGGCGGCGTCGGCTACGGGATCCGCCGCCTGATGGCCGAGCGCGCGAAGACCGCCCGCGAAGCCGTCGACGTCGCGATCGGGCTCGTGACGAAGTACGGCTACACCTCGGGCGGGCGCACCTACACGGTGGCGGACCGCAACGAAGCCTGGCAGATCATGCTTCTCAAAGGCCACCGCTACATCGCCCGCAAGGTGCAGGACGACGAAGTCACCTACATCGCGAACGCCTTCTCGCTGGACAAGATCGACGTCGACGCGAAGGACGTCATCATGTCGCCCGATCTGATCGATCACGCCGTGAAGACCGGGAAGTACAAGCCCGCGAAGGCGGGCGACGCCTCCGACTTCTCCTTCCGCGAAAGCTATCAGCCGGTCTCGCGCCGTGCGGCGGACTGGAACAAGGACCGCGCCCAGACGGCTTGGGAAATGCTGATGGGGAAGGAAACGGAAGACCAGGAAGCCTTCCCGTACTCGATCAGGCCCGCAAAGAAGTTGGGCGTCGCGGACGTGCAGGCGATTTTGTCCGGGCACTGGAAGCGCGAGGAACGCACCTCGGGCTTCTTCCATCAGTCGATGCGGGACATCTGCAACGTGGGGACGTTCGAGTCGGTCGTCTACGAAATGAAGGCGGATCCGCTCCTCACGCGCGGCTGGAAGACTTCGGGCCGCCCCTGCGAGACGCCCTACGTGCCGTTCTTCCCGTTGGCGAAGCCCGCCGAAGCCCAGGCCTTCATGTCGCCCGACGTCGCGACCGCGGAGCACTTCCACGCCTCGCCCGACCGCTTCGACTACAAGGCGGACTTCGGGCTCTACGCCTTCCTCGACGCGCAGAACCTTGTCGACTACCTGGACGACGCCGCGAGGAAGGACCTGCGCGCCGCGATCGACGCGCAGCAGCTGAAGTGGGTTTCTGAGGGCGACGCGGTTCTGAAGACCGCCGCGTACCTCAAGAAGACCGTTTCGCCCGCGAAGGCGGAAGCGTATCTGCATCAGTACGGCGCCGACGCGTACAACGAGTCGGTGACGCTCATGCGCGGCGCCTTCGCCGGCATGAAGCCCCTGCGGGTGGCGATCCTGGCGGATACGCTGTCGCTCACGAAGAAGGACACGGTCGACGTGGTTCTCTTCGGCTCGGACGACGTCGACGTCACGAAGGCGGACCAGAAGAGCTTCATCTTCGGCGTCACGTACCCGAATCCGGACGTCGACCTCTACGCCGACCGCGCGAAGCCGACGAAGGTGGTGTTGAAGGACGTCGACGGCGACGGCCGTCAGGACGCGGTCTTCACGTTCCCGTCGGACGCCGCGGCGAAGTACGGCTTTGAAGGGGTCGTCACCGACCTCTGGCTCTTCGGCACGGTGGGCGGCGAAAAGAAGGGAGGATTTGACCTCGTCAAGATCGTGAAGTAAGTCCTTCGACCGAACGGTTCCGCTCCGGGGGGAACGGAACCGTGACGCCAAAGCCCGCGCCTCTCCAACGAGAGGCACAGAGAAAATCCCCGGCCGCTTCCGTCGACCGGGGATTTCTTCAAGTGGGGTTCAGAAGGAGGTCTTCAGCGTCAGCCCTGGACGGCTTCCGGAGCATCCCCCGCCTTCTGCTTGGCGGCCAAAGCCTCGATGCGGTCGAAGAAGCTCGGTTCTTCGCCTTCTTCGCGCATCTTCGCGAAGACCGTCGCCAACACCGGACCCGTGATGTTGTGCCAGAGGGCGCCGATCGCGGAGGGGAGCGCGGCCATCGGGTTCATGGCGAAGTGCACGGTGGCGAGCGCGGCGCCGAGGCCCGAATTCTGCATGCCGACTTCGATCGAGAGGCACTTCCTCTTCGAGAGGTTCATGCCGAGCATCTTGGCGAAGAGGTAGCCGAAGCCCAACCCCATCGCGTTGTGGAGCGCCACCGCGGCGAAGACGAGGAGACCGGCCGAGACGAGCTGCTTCTGGGCGCCGCCCACGACGGCGGCGGCGATGGTGACGATCGAGATCACGGAGACCAAGGGCAGCGCGGCGACGATGTTGTCCAACTTCCGACCGAGCCACTTGTGGGCGAAGACGCCGGCGGCGACGGGCACCACGATGATCTGGACGATCGAGACGAACATCGCGACGGGGTCCACTTCAAGCCATTCGGAGGCGAAGAGATACATGAGGGCCGGGGTCATGACGGGCGCCAAGAGCGTCGTGCACGAGGTGATCGTCACCGACAGAGCCACGTCGCCGCGGGCGAGGAACGTCACGACGTTCGAGGCCGTGCCGCCCGGGCAGCAGCCCAAGAGCATCAGGCCCACGGCCACCTCGGGCGGCAGGTCCATCAGGATGCAGAGCACCCAGGCCGACACCGGCATGATGACGAACTGACCGACGATGCCGATCGCGACGTCGCGCGGGCGGCGGAAGACTTCACGGAAGTCCGCGGGCGACAGGGTGAGCCCCATGCCGAACATCACGACGCCGAGAAGAATCGAAATGTAGGGCGCGGCAAGCTTGCAGGTTTCCGGAATGACGAAGCCGGCGATACCGGCGAATACGACGAGTACGGCGAAGTACTTGTTGGCGAGACGCGAGAGCGTGACGAAAACCTGCAGCATGGTCGATTACCTCATAAATTTGCCGGCTGCATAGGCAGCCGTGCACCCGGAGCGGAAGTTCTTCTGGGTCATGATTCTTGAAACTTGAAAACGTGCGGCCGGTGGGTTTCGGTTCCCCGCGGCCGCGGGTTCATGACGGATGGGAAGGGCGGATGGATGTGCATCAGGCGTTGTTTTGCGGTTTGGCCCGAGGGGTCCGTTTCGCCTTTCCGTTCGCACAATCTATCAGCGCGATCGGGAGGAGGGCGGCGCGCGCCGCCCGGAAATGGGGGGAGAGCTGAGGATTTCGAAGAAAGATATGAGATTTGCCAAAGCGCTTTGGCTGTATGAAGTAGGGAGATTGTCTTAGGGCATTACGGACGTTTTTTCAAAAACGCCGAAGGCGCCCCCGAAGCGCTTCGAAAGGACTTCCCGACCGGGATCGAACGGGCGTCGGGGAGGGACGGAGAGCGCCGCACGGGGGTCCTTGCTCAGAAGCCCTGGATCGTGCCGATCCCGGGGACGACGAAGTTGGAGCGCCTGAAGGAAAACGTCGCGGCGGCCGAGGTGGAATTGACGGCGGAAGACCTCGCGCTCCTTCGCCGCGAGCTCGACGCGACGCCCGTGCAGGGCGAGCGCTACCGGCCCCAGCACGCGAAGCGCGTGGCCGAATAAGGCGGAATGAGGCTGAACAAGTCCTCTCCTCTATGAACGAACGGTGCACCGGGTCAAACCGATGCGCCGTTCGTCTTGGGACGGGTCGGGATGCCCGGAGGAGTGAGTGTCGGGCGTCCCGGGGGTCGGGGCGGTTCTTCGGGGGTGGTGTCGGGGGATCTTCCTTCTCTTCGTGCTCTTCTTCCTCTTTATTCCTCTTCTTCCGCTCAGTCTCAGATCAGCTCAAACCGGATGGGGAAGCGGAGCCGCACGTCCTTCCCCGGCGCCGACCAGCGCTTCGAGGCGCGCTTCACCGCGCGGATCGCGGCGACGTCGAGGTCCTTGTGCCCTGCGGTCTTCCAGACGTCGAGGTCGCGGAGCGCACCGTCGGCGGCCACCGTGAACTGAAGGACGGAGGACCCTTCCAACTTCATCGCGCGGGCCTTCCGGGGGTATTCGAGCGAGTGCTCCACGAGGCGCTTCACTTCGGAGAGGAACGGATCGACCGATTCGCCGTCCACCAGCGTCGAGATTCCGCCCGCATCCGACGAGCTCGCGGCGCCGGGGGCGGAAGCCCCGGCGGCGGCCGACGGGACGGGCGACGGCGCGGGGGCGGGCTTGGCGTCCGTCTTCGCGACCTGTGCGGGGCTCTCAACCGGCTTCTGCGCGGGCTTCTGAACCTTCTTCACGACCTTCTTCTCAACGACCTTCTTGACGGGTTCGGGCTTCGGCTCAGGCTTGGGCTCAGGCGTCGGTTCCTCGACGGGCTCGGGCTCCGGGGTCGGTTCCGGCTGGGCCTCTTCGACGGGCTGCTCAAGAGGCTCTTCCACCTGTTCGGGGGCCTGTTGGGGTTCGGGTGCGGCCACTTCTTCCGTGGCCGGCGCCGCTCCCGCGAACTGCGAGAAGGCCATCGACACCGAGACGGCTTCGCCCGCCGCGCGGTAGGCGGATTCCGGCATCGCCCAGAGCGTGCCTATAAGCAGCGGCGCGTAGAGCGCCGCCGCCGCGGCGAAGGAGCGCACCGAGCGGGCGCGGTCCTCAGCGGCCGCCGCGCTTTTCAGTCTCAACGGTGAAGTTTTCATGCTTGTTCCTGCGCAGGAGGTCGATCACCTGAATGAAGTCGTCGAAGCGCGCCTCGCGGTCGATGCGGAGCACAACGCGGTCCTTCGGACCCAGGGCCGAGAGATGCCGCTCGATCCCTTCCAGGTCCGTCTTCTCGCCCGCCCAGTGAATCGTCCCGGCGGCGTCGATCTGGATCAACGCCGGAGGCGCATCCGCCTGATGCGGCGTTTCCGCCGAGTCCGCCTGCGGGAGCTTGATCTCGATTTCGCCCTTCGCGATGAAGGTGGAGATGGAGAGCACCATCGCGAGGAGGACGAGCATGATGTCGATGAAGGGAACGATGTTCAGGGGTTCCTTCTTCGGAATCTCGATCATGGCGACGTCTCCCCGGGGTTACTCGGCCGCGGCGGCGGGACGCCACTTCGCGGAGAGCACGTTGATGCTGCGCTGGAGCGCGTTGTAGATGATGAGGGTCGGGATCGCGACGGCGAGGCCCAAGGCGGTCGCTTTGAGCGCCAACGACAGCCCCGTCATGATGTCCGACGCGTTGATCGTGCCGCTCGTGCCCATGTCGTAGAAGGTGATCATGATGCCGATCACGGTCCCCAAAAGCCCCACGTACGGGGCGTTCGAGTAGATGATGTAGAGCGTCGTCAGGTTGTTCGTGAGCGCTTCGTCGTAGTCTTCCTTCGTCGCGTAGCGGGAGGCGTCGAGCGCGCGGAAGAACATGAGCCGCTCGATCGTGAGCCAAATGGTGATGAAGCCCATGAGGCCGAGGACGGCGAAGATGACGTAGTCGATCGTTTCCTTCAGAAGTTCCATGGTGTGGGGACCGGCGTCGGCCGGAAGCGGTCGTTGGTGAAAAGAGTGCAGGGGAGACCCCGGGAGGTCTTCCGAAGGGTTCCGTTCCGTACCCGGGTATCGGAATCTTTCGGAAGGCCTTCACCTTCGGGGGCCGTGAGGCGCCCCGAAGGCGTCGGATCAGTTGAGCCGGAGAGGCGTCAGATCTCAGAACTCATACGTGTAGGAGGCCCAGAGGCTGCGGCCTTCTTCGTACTCGCGGTAGAGGTTCGAGTACGAGACGGAGCCGCCCCTGCCGGTGGTCGCGTACCAGTCGTAGAACTTGCGGTCGAGGAGGTTGTTGACGACCACGTTCACGCGGTGGTTCTTGTTGAAGCGGTAGCCGGCCCCGAGGTCGAAGATGAGCACGTCGTTGTACTTCGGATGGGTCGAATCGAGAAGCCCCGTCTTGCTCGCGACGTTCGACGTGTCCAACTGCGCGCGGGCGCGCAGGTACGACGTGAAGGGACCGTCTTCGTAGTCGACCTTGGCCGAAATCACGTGCTTCGGAAGCGAGCTCACCGGCTTGTTGTAGTTGGTCGCGCCCGGGGTCTTCACCTTGGATTCGGTGTAGGTGTAGCTCCCGGTGAAGGCGAACCCGTAGTAGCGGTTCGTGCGAAGGCCCACTTCCACGCCCTTCGCCTCAACCTTGCCGATGTTGATGCGGGTCTGCGAGATCGTGGTCGTGCCGTCCTTCACGGTCTCGTAGTCGATCTTGTTCTTGAAGTCCGTGTAGAAGCCGGTCAAGGTGAGCGCCGCGACGTCCGCGAGGCGGATGTCGGTCGAGAGTTCGTAGTTCCAACTCTCTTCGGGCTTGAGGTTCGAGCTCCCGTAGCGGGGGTAGTAGCTGCCGGACTGGCCGTTCAGCTCATAGATCCCGTCGGTGAGTTCCTTCACCGCAGGGGTCTTGTAGCCCCCGGCGATGCCGCCCTTGAAGCTGATGACTTCAGACGGCTTCCACACGACGTAGCCGCGCGGAATCACGTGCGAGCCGAAGATGTCGCTCCAGGTGAGGCGCGCGCCCAAGGTCGTCGACCATTCCTCGTTGATGAAGTATTCGCCTTCCATGAAGCCCGAAATCTGCGTGTGGTCGAGCTTCTTCCCGTAGAGGTCGGAGGAGATGACGTTGCCCTCCGGGTCCTTCTTGCCGGCGTCCGGGCCGGAGGAGTCGTCGCGGAAGGTGTCGTACCAGTATTCGAGACCCGTGGAGAGGTTCATCGCACCCCAGTCGTCGAGGTCGATCGGGGAGACCAACTTCGTCGAGGCGATGAAGTTTTCGGCCTTCAGAACGTCGGCCGAGCTCGTGTTCTCCAGCCCCGCGTACTGGAAGTACGTTTCCGTTTCACCGATGTCGTACTTGCCCTGGTGCGCGAGGACGAGGTTCGTTTTGGACGCCCACCAGAGGCTCTTGATGCCGGCGGAGGACGTGTTCATCGAGCCGCCCTTGAAGCGGTGGAAGTCGCCGTCGACGTAGAAGCTGTTCGATTCGTTCACCGTGAAGGTGAGACGCCCGCCCATCGTGCCGGTGAAGCCTTCCGAGGGCGAGTGCGAGGCGTAGCCGCCGGCCGGGGTCTTGAGGCCCGAGGCGCTCTTCTGGTACCAGCGCCCGCGAAGCTGCAGCGACGCGGTATCTTCCTTCAAGGGCGTGGCGAGGTAGACGCCGGTGCCCCAGCTGTTGCCGTAGAGGTCGGAGTGTTCCTGAAGCGTCCCTTCGACCGTGATGCTCCCCGTGAAGCGGTTCGGGTGCTTCTTCGTGATGATGTTGACCACACCGCCCACGGCGTCGGAGCCGTAGATGGTCGACGCCGGGCCGCGGAGCACTTCGATGCGTTCGATCGCGGCCGCGGGCGGGAGGAAGCTCGCCTGCGGGTCGAAGCCGTTTTTGATGAACCCGTCGTCGACGTTCTGGCGCTTGCCGTCGATCAAAATCAGCGTGTACTTCGAGTCGAAGCCGCGCAGGCGGATCGTGTGGCCACCCATCTTCGTCTGCTGGATGTCGACGCCCGGGACGTCTTCGATCGCTTCGGCGATGTCGGAGACGGGCTTCGACTGGAGGTCCGAAGCGGTGATGATGGAAACGCTCGCGGGAGCGTCGCGGGTGTCCTGCGCATAGCCCGCGGCCGACACGACGGATTCGTCGAGCGTGTGGAGGGCGGGTTCCGCGGCGTACGCGGCCGAGACCGCGATCGTCAGGGGGAGAAGTGCAAGGCTTCGCATGGGATGTGTCTGCCGTTCAAAAAAGAGTCGTCCGCGCGGAAGTTCGGCCGGGCGTCAAAGCCGGGGTGGTCCCCGGTCGGTCCGGAAGCGGGCTCAGAGGTTTTTCGACCTTCGGTCACGGCAATGCGCCGGTTCAGAAAAGATCCGCCCGGGCGCCTCACGGCCCTCCGCGTAGATCCGGGCGCGGCTCGCGCCTGCCCGTTGCGACGCATCTTAACTGACAACCATTCGCATCTGTGAACGTGAAAAGCGGGAGCAGGGTGATCGGACGGTTTTGTGTTCGTTTTGTCCGTCAATTGCTCTGCAAATTACTGAAAAGACTGGATTCATGCAGTTTCGGCGACCTGTTCCGATAGGCAACCCGGATGCCGCTGATCAGAAGATGCCTTAACGAGGAAGCATAGTCCCTAAACAGCCTCAAACCGCAGAAAAGATACGGCGTAAAAAGCACGTGAAAACGCAGGTTCTTCGAAAACAGAAGGTGTCTGTCCGTGAAAAGTAAATCAATGTAAAGCGTCCGAAGACGCGACAAGTTCTCATTTAGAGTGAGGGCCTCCAAGGACGAAGAACTTCATTTTCATGACCCGCTCGACCTACATCCTGTTGGCGGCCACGCTCGCGCTCTCGGTACTCTCGCTCGGCGTCGGGGCGGCGGACGCGTCGCTCTGGGACGCACTCGTCCATGCCGACGAGGAGGCGCTGCACGTCCTCATCACGTCCCGCCTCCCGCGTCTTCTCGCGATCCTCTGCACGGGGGCCGGGATGAGCATCGCGGGGCTCATCATGCAGCAGCTCTGCGCGAACAAGTTCGTCTCGCCCACGACGGGCGCGACGATTTCGTCCGCGCAGTTCGGCATTCTTTTGGCGCTCCTCTTCATGCCGGAGTCGACCCTCTGGGGCCGCGCGCTCTTTGCCTTTGCGGCGGCGGTCGCGGGCACCTGGCTCTTCGTCTGGGTCGTGATGCGCCTTCCCATGAAGGACGTGATGTTGGTGCCCCTTGTTGGGATCATGTTCGGGAACGTGATCGGCGGGATCACGAGCTTTCTCGCGTTCCGCTTCGACATGACGCAGGCGCTCTCGACCTGGCTCGTGGGCGGGTTTTCGCTCGTTTTGAAGGGCCGCTACGAATTGGTTTGGCTCGTCGCCCCGATGATCGTCCTCGCGATGGTCTACGCGCGCCACTTCAACATCGTCGGGATGGGGAAGGACTTCTCGAAGAACCTCGGCGTCAGCTACGAATTCATCCTGTTTCTCGGCCTCACCATCGCCGCGATGATCACCGCGGCGGTCGTGACCGTCGTGGGCGCGATCTCCTACATCGGTTTGATCGTCCCCAACATCGTGGCGCTCTACAAGGGGGACGACGTCCGCTCGACCATCCCCGACACGGCGCTCTTCGGCGCGCTCTTCGTCCTGGCGTGCGACCTGATCGGCCGCGTCGTCATCGCCCCCTATGAGCTCCCGATCGAACTGATCGTGGGGTCCGTGGGGAGCCTCACCTTCATCGGCCTCATCTTCTGGCGTCTGCAGTTCGGCCGCGGTGCCTTCTCGAAGGAAAAGCTCCTCGCGCTTTTCGGTCTACACCCCAACCGCAATTCGGGCGGGCCCGGCTGCCCGGGCTGCGCTCCCGGAGGACTCCGCTGATGGCTGAGAACACCGCTTCGCTCAACACCCCCAAGGGCCTCGTCAACCGCCTCGAAGCCGCGCTGGAGGCGCAGGCGCTGCCCGCGCCCCGGACGCAACCTCTGCCCAACGCCGCGGCGGCGCGTCTGCGCCGCCGGCGGACGCTCTCGCTCGTCGTCCTCTCGGCGCTCGTCGTCGTCTTTTCGGCGCTCTACCTTTTCGCGTTCGTCAACCCCAAGTACTTCGAGTTCGCGATGAGCCTGCGTCTCCCGCGCTATGCGGGGATCGCGACCGCGGCGGCGGCGATCGCCGGGGCGTCGATGATCTTCCAGACGCTGATCCGAAACACGATCGTGACCCCGTGCCTTCTCGGGATGAATTCGCTCTACGTGCTCGTTCACACCGGGGTGGTGTTCTTCCTCGGGTCGGGGAGCGACTTCTCGACCGATCCGATCCTCTCGTTCCTTTTGGACATCGTCGTCATGGGGACGGTCGCGGCCGTCGTCTACAACGCGATCTTCGAGAAGACGGGCGGGAACGTCCTCTACGTGCTCCTGATCGGCACCGTGCTCTCCACCTTCTTCGGGAGCGTGCAGTCGTCGCCCGAGTTTGACAGTTTCGTTGCATTGAAAAAGCGCAACTCCCCCGTATTCTCGGGGCTAGTTGCGCCCAATCACAAAATTCCAATTGTGTAGATATGGTGCTCTACAGCAGGCAGTACTGAAGCGGGGCCACCACCTCGGTGTCGGAGCCGTACCGCGTGCCGAGGCAACGGGCCAGCTCATGCCGGTTCGTGAAGCGGGGCAGCGGGGCGAGGCCGCAAGCCCTCATGATCTCCGCGATCCTGGGGCGGAACTCCTCTTTGTGCGCCTCGTAATACTCAAGGCACTCCTCCGTCTTCCAGGTTTCACGCCCCAACCGGACGTTGGCTGTGTTGCTGACGTGGAGAAACATCAGGTCCCCGGCCGGATTCTTCATGGCGGCGACTTTCGCGCCGCACAGCGTTCGGCAGATGGCGTTGGTGCTCATCGGAGTGCCGGCTTCCGTCAGACGGTGTTCGAGCAGGCGCAACACCAGAAGAGCCAATACGCAGAGGGTGACGTGCCCTCGGATGTGATTCGAGTTCCAAACGTACATCGGCCGCAAACCCAGGTTCGACTTCATCACCCGGAAAGCGTCCTCGATGCGGTTGAGACGTGAGTACGAGGCCGTCACCCGGGCACCGAGCCGCTTCAAGCTGTCCGGGTCCTGCAGGCCCTCACGTTCGGCGCGGCGCTCGCGGCCGTCTTCGTAGACGATGGCCGCGTATCCGCAGAGCTCCTTCTTTCTTTCGTAGGCCTTCTCGTTGATCCCGGTGATGAGGCTCTCACCGCTGCCCTCAAACTTGGCGAGTGAGCTCCATCCGAACTTCTTGGGCTGGAACTTGGCTCCGGCCGCCTTCTTCGCCAAGACGATCTCACGCCAAGTTTCAAGGAGAGCAAGGTCGCGCTTCCGGCGCTTCTCGCTGTAGGTCAGCACGAGCGTACAGTCGATGTCTCCTTTCGTGCCTTTCTTCGTCCAGTTCGGAATGACGCGGTACCGGAATGCGTCCGGGTCTTCCGGGTCAAGTGCGGTGTACTCCTTGGCATCGAACATCTTCTGGCGCAAGGCCGCGTCGAATTGAGAGACCTTCTGCGCGACGAGAAAGCCGAGCTCCTGGTCCCGCAGCATCTTCAGGTTCTCCACGGAGTTCAGGCCGCGGTCGGCCACGATCACGGCATCGTTGATGGCGTACTTGGCCATCAGATACTCAATCGAGCGGTGCATCGTCTTCATTTCCGAGGCGTTCCCGGCGAAGACCTGAAAGTCCATCGGGTTTCCGTGTTGGTCGATGACGAGGGCGATCGACGCGAGGGGCAGG
>ENA-UPWN01000657-UPWN01000657.1-human-gut-metagenome-genome-assembly--contig:-NODE-657-length-16496-cov-7.555941_pt1 | contig 16496 bp, 7 predicted proteins | sample MGYA00250050_ERZ773377 | MGnify/ENA primary metagenome ERZ773377 (study PRJEB29103, sample SAMN06112008) | human gut metagenome | biome: human gut; feature: ankylosing spondylitis patient; material...
GCTCCCCTCGTTCAACTCAAAAACAAGTTTTTTGTTGTCGAGCCTCTCAGGAAGGGCCCCGGTGAAGAGGTTCCTTTAGTCAGGAGTTGTTTACTCCCGCCTCCTTCCCCCCCCCCATTCTCCAGCGGAGAGTCGGCCGGCCGGCGCGCATGAAGAACTCAGTGGATGGTGACGGTCGGCTCATCGACCGCAGCGAAGCGCTTCGCCGCAACCGGCCGGAACTCTTCCTCCAGAAGGTACCCGCCCACCCGGAGGAGCACCCGTTCGGCCTTTTCCTCCAACGCCTCGATTTCGGGACGGTCCACTTTGTCGAACTTCTCCCGGTCCACCATCCCCGCGGCCTGGAGCACCAGAGCCGCGAAGCGCTCGACGAAGCTCACGCCGGGGCCGACCTGGCCCGTGGGATCGTTCCAGAGCCAGGAAGTGAAGGTCGTCCCGAAGAGCGTGATGAGGTCCTCGCGGAGGAACTCGATGTGGTCGTCGTTCATCGGGTTCATCTTCCACCACCGGAAGACTTCCCGCGTGGCGATGAGCCTCCGGATCACTTCCTCCGCCGAGGGGAAGTGCCCCTCCACCACTTCGGCACGGTTGCCGTAGAGGCCCCAGAGTTGGCCCACGAGCTTCTCCAGGGCGGGGTTCCCGTAGACGAAGCGGGGGTCGAGGATCTGGCAGCGGGTGAAGTCGTCGCCCGGGCGCTTCCGCCGCACGAGCCGGCGACGGAGCGTCGTCCGGTCGACCTGCACGGCGTCGAAGATCGCATCGTCGGAACCGTCGGAACCGTCCGACCCGTCGGAAGCGTCGCCATCATCATCGCCGCCGTTCGCATCATCGAGCCCCTGCGGCCGGAAGAGGCCGTCGAACAAGACGGGACCCTTCGGGGCGTCGACGGCGGGGTCGATGCCGGGATGGGCGTCGAAGTCGACGTCCCGGTCGACGCTCGTGTTGACACTCAGCCCGGTAAGGCACCACAAAGCCGGCCCTCCGACGGCCGGCGCACGGCAGACCGCGGCGAGGTAGTCCCGTCCCGCCACCGCCATCTGCGGCACGACCGCCGTGGTGGGAAGCACCGTGGGCTTCTCATCTTCCGCACGCGCCTTCACCAACACCAACGCGGTGCGAAGCGTCAGGAGATTCGCCTCCACCGCCAGGTTCTCGGCTTCAAGCACCGCCCGTTCGTCCCTCGAACCCGTCCCGGTGACGCGCTCGAAGACCGCAAAGCGCGCGAGCCGGTCGGCGTCCTCGGGCGTGAGCTTCACCTCACGCATCACCTCCATCCTTTGGATCTCCCGGGCGGCTTCGAGGTGGTCCCAGGCGTGCGCAAGCGGGTCCCGGGGGTTCGTGGGCAGGGCGTCCAAAAGGGAGACGGTCATGGGGCAGGCGTCGGGGAGGTCGGTGGAATCGAGCTTCACCTTCCTATCGGGCACCATCATGATGCGGTTGACGCTCGTCCCGGGGAAGTCGCCGTCGACGGGCGGATCCTGGCGTGCGGCGTTCACAAGGTGCGCGAGCGCCGGGGCGGCGTCTTCCGACGGGAGCACGAAGCGGCAGGAGCCGCGGGTCGCCTGCGCAAGGCGCGAGAGAAGCGTGTCCCCGGGCGCGGTGCCCACGCCCAGCACGTGCGCGCGGAGCCCCGTCGCCGCGAGCGCCTTGAGGCGCGCCTCCACGCCGTAGACCTCGCCGTCCGTGATGAGGAGCACCTCGCGCTCGCCGTTCGGGACGCGCATGTGCGCGTTGAAGGGATCCCGAACGTACGCGTCGCCGTTCTCATCCCACGTGCGCCGCACCGCGAAGCCGAGGAGCGCCGCGCGGAAGGCGCGGTCGAACATCGTCCCGCCCATGTCGGCCTCCAGCTGCGAGACGATCGTGCACCACTGGGATTTGCAGGACCGCACCGGGCGGAAGCACTGCAGGTGCCGGGCTTCCGTCCCGAAGGCGATGAGGCCGATCTCGTCGTCGGCAAGGAGAAGCCCGGGCAAAGTCATGAGCGCCTTGCGGAGCTGCCGGATGGAGAGCCCCTCCATCGAACCCGAACAGTCGGCGAGGACGATCAGCCGCAGGGGTTCGCCGCTTCGGGTCGAGGGGACGTCGCGGCGCGTGACCGCCAAGGGCCGCGGGTGAAAGCGCGAGGGGATCACCGCGGCGTAGCCGGACGGCATCAAGCGGTCGATGCGGATCACGACGTCGCGGTCGAGCGCGCCTTTCTGCTCGATGCGGACCGAGCCGCATTCCTCACCTTTGCCTTCATCCTTTTCTTCACCCTCGGCACGTTCAGCGCCTTCACCCGTCACCCGGACGATCTTCGCCCCCGGGTGCGAGGGCATGCTGATGCGACCATGCGTGAGCGCGCCGGATAGCGTCGCGCGGATCGTGAGCGGGTAGCTCGCCGCGAGGTCCGTGACGGGGACGGCTTCGGGAGGGAGACCTCCCGCCGAACCGTCGGCGTCAAACCGAGCGTCCACCACCACCGGGACGCGGATCCGCACGGTCCCGTCGCACCACGTGGTGCGGGCGACGCTCTCCACTTCGAGTGTGAGTTCTTCGCCGGGGAGCAGATTCGCGAAGGTCGCGACGGCGAGCCCTTCGCGCGTCACCGACAGGTGCGCGGCCGCGTCGCCCTTTTTGAGCGCTTCCTCATACGTGTCCTTCGCAGTGGGGAGGGGCAGGGCCTTCGCAACCAACTCCTCGTCGCCCAGCGTCGCTGCGAAGCGCGACACCATGCTCCCCCAGGCGGTGGGGAAGGTGTAGACGACTTCGAGCGGCCGCTCGGTGTCGTTCACGAAGGTCTGCGTGAAGACGGTCGTGATGAGGAGGTCGTTCGCTCGGATGTCGACCGACGCCCTCCGGACGACGAGGAACACGCCGGTGTCGGCGGAGCGGCAGGAGAAGACGTGTTCGATGGGGGTGTTCTCAGCGGTTTGGTCGGCGGATTGTTCAGTGGTCTGGTCGGGGGCCTGCATGGTTGCTTCCTTTTGGTCGTGGTTCGGTGTGTGGGTCTGCTTCTTTGCTGCGTTGACCGCACGGAGCGTACCGGTCGTTACGGTTGCGGTCCTCTCCATGATCGCGTTGATCGTGCCGGTCTCGCTGCTGGTGCTGGTCGTGGTTTTCTTCGTTCTCGTCATGGTGAAGACCTCCCGTCTTCAGAGGTGGTTGGACCCCTTCAGGTGCCCGATGCGGATTCATACGAATCCGGCAGAACGCCCGAAGGGCGGGGAAGTCGGAGGTCGTCGGGCGCGGAGCTGGCGCGGCGGGCGGCCCGGGGCTTCCCGGGTTCGTGGACGATGGGCGCGGGTGAGGTCGTCATGAAGACGCACGGAGGGCGCGGGTTCAGTCGACCTCAGCGAGGACCGGTCGTCCGGTAATGGTGGTCAAAGGAGCCGTTGATGGGACGGCTCAAGGTTTCTCGGGGTCCCAGTGGGAGCGCCAGGGCCCCAGGGGATTTCGGAGGTGCCGGGTGCGCGCGGGTCAATGGATGAGACCGTGCGGCGCCGGCGGATCGGGGTTCAGCGCCGTCTTGAGCGGGCTGTCGCCTTCAAACCCTCAGAAATCCCTTTGAACAACATGATTCTGATCTTCTCCGGTGAGGTTCCAGGTTCTTACTGCTGCTTCGCCGTCTGCACCGGATTGGCGAGACGGTTGTAGATGTCGTCCGCGATCGAGGCGATCACCTCGGGGTCGATGTGCATGGGGCACTGGTGCTGCGCGAAGCTGAGTTCGAGCCCCGGGAGGATTTCGTAGTGCTCGGTCTTGCGGTAGCGCACGAGCGTGCCGTCGGGGTGCGTCGAGACGCTCTTTGCGAAGCGGGCGCCGTCCTTCGAGAGGGGATAGAAGGACTCGTCGCGGGACGTGTAGGCGGCGTCGGCGCGCGGGGGCTGCGCTTCGTGCGCGGGAAGGTCTTCGACCGCGCGCTCGGGCAAGGGTTCCCCGTCGGCCTTCGAGGCCTTCAGTTCCGAGAGACGGTAGCCCTGTTCCTGACGGCGCTTCAGCTCCATCAGGGCGACCACGTGCGTGCGGTCGTAGTAGGCGCCGCGACGCTGGCCGTAGGGCTTGGGGCAGAGTCCTTTGGCGATGTAGTAGCGGATCGTTCGGGGCGTGAGCCCGGTGATGGCGCTCAGGCGGAACATGTTGAACGTATCGGCTTCGACGTTGGGGGTGCTGGTCGTCTGCGTCACGATGTGTCGCCCTCCTCAGCGACGCGGGGTGTGCGTTTTCTTCTTGCGTACCGGGCGCGCGCCGCAACGCGCGCGCGTGCGTACTTGTATGAGAAGTAGGGTACCGCAAAGCGCTCCCCGCTTACATTTGCGGCGGGAGTTTACGACGGTATTCACGATGCGCCCCGCGAAATCAGTGCAGTGGGTTCGAACGCGGTGTTCGGAATTGCGGATTTCCCGAGGCTTGGAGAAGGATGCGTAAAAATGCCCGAACCGGTAAAGTTATGCGACGGCAATCCTGTCACAACCCTTCATGAGAAGAGATTTTCGTGCAATTCATTCGGCGTCGAGGCCCGGCAACCCATATGCGACGATCAGGGTCGGAAAGATGACGAATGATGTTGGTCGGGCGTCACATGGCGGGCGAACCCGAGTGTAAAAAACGCGACGCTCAAATTGTCGTATAAAAAGAGTTCGTGTTTACTCGTATGTTCGGCGGCGTGCGAACCCGTCTCCGGGGAGGGATGCGTCAATCGCTGACGCTTATGCGCGTCGTCCGGACGGGTGACGGACGGACGTTCAGAACGACCGGTACGGTGCGTGCTTGGGGCGGCCGGGATCCGTGGGTCCCGGACTCAGTCGTCCCGCTCCCGGTTATCTTCGACCAGCTTCGCGATCGCCGCCCGGATGTCGGGCATGAGGACGGTCAACGCTTCGTCCGAGTGCACCGCGAACTTCGTGTAGAGCTTCGCGCGGTGGCCTTCGACCGTGCGGATCGAAACCCCGAAGCGCTCCGCCACCTGGGCGTCGGTGAGCCGCCGGCAGATCATCGAGAGCGTGTGGAGTTCGCGCTCCGAGAGCTGCGCCGCGCCTTCGGCGATCCTCTCGGGGCGCGTGACCCCGAGACGGCGGAGCACGTCGCGGTGCACCGCCTTGTTGATGGCGGCGAAGAGCCGCTCCTCGTCGACGGGCTTCATCAGGAAGTCGACCGCCCCCGCCTGAAGGCTCGAGACCGCCACCTCGACGTCCGCGTAGCCCGTGAGAAAAATGATCGGCATCCCGTCCCGGGCTTCGAGGCGCTGGGTTTGGAGCTCCAGCCCGCTCATCCCCGGCATCCGGACGTCGAGGATGAGGCAGCCGATGCGCTCGGGCTGAAGGTCCCGGAGGTAGTCCTCGGCACAGGCGTAGGGAGCGACGGCGTAGCCCTCGATTTCGAGCATGGTCGTCAGGGCGTCCCGCACCGCGCGGTCGTCGTCGATCACGCGGATCAACGCTTGGGTCTTTTCGTTCGCGAGGAGGTCGTCGCCCAGGTCGCTTTCCAGAACGGCGCGGCAGGCGGAAGGTGTGAAGACGGTGCTCATCGGTGGGTCCCGGAGGTGTTGAGGGGGTTGGTGTTGTCGGTGTTGGCTTCAGCGGAGTCGTTCCGGTCGGCGTCAGACGGAGCGGACGGCGCGGCATCATCGTTCTTCGCCGTCTCCGTCATCTTTGGAAACGCGACGGTCACGACGATCCCGCCCGCTTCGCGCGCGTCGAACGTGATCTTCGCACGGTGGACTTCGGCGATGGATTTGCAAAGAAGGAGACCCAACCCGAGCCCCTCGGTCTTGGTGCTCGCCAGGGGTTCGGTGATGCGCACGAGCTCATGGGCGGTGAGCCGCCGGCCGCCGTTCGCGACCGTCATCCGCGCGCCTTCCTTCGGGGCGGTGAGCGTCAGCGTCACCGCGCTCACCACGCCCGAGGCGCACTGCGCCTCATCGGCGTTCTTGAGCAAATTCATGATGAGGACGCGCAGCTCCACCGCGTCCCCCGCCGTCATGACGGGGTCCGCCGGGGCCGTGACGGCCACTTCATTCCGGAGCTTTTTCGATTCCGCCATCTCGCGCACGACGTCGCGCGCGAGCGCCGCGAGGTCGATGGCCGCGGAGCGGTCCGCACCCCCTTTGGCATAGCGGCGGACGCGGTCGATGATCGATGCGGCGAGCTCCAGCTGCTCCGTCAGCCCGTCGATGCACTTCGCCATCAGGGGGCGGTTCAATTCTTCCCGCTCGGAGAGCTTCCGGATCGAACGCGCGTGGTAGCGCATGGCGGACAAGGGCTGCACGAATTCGTGCGCGAAGACCGAGCTCAGGCGTCCGATCATCCCGACGCGCTCCAATTGGTTGAGCTTTTCCGCGGTGCGTCGGGCGGCTTCCGAGGCCGCCCGCTCGCGCGCCATCGATTCCGAGAGCGCCGCCGTGCGCTTCACGACCAGGCGTTCCAGCCGCCACGAGTGCCAGATCCAGCCGAGGACCCCCATGAGGAGAAGCATCAAAAACGGCCAGTACGTCTGTACGATCCGCTCGACGGTCCAGTGGCGCAGGTGCTCGAAGGGCCCGATCCGGAGCTTCCGGAAGAGTTCCGTCACGCTCTCGAAGTTCGTCGTGAAGCTCACCGTGTAGCCGCCCGGGGTGTCCCCGGGGGAGAGTTCGAGCAGCGCGACCGCGAGATGCCTCGTGATCGCCGCCGGCGTATGGTTCGCGACCGCGATGGTCCAGCCCGGATAGAGCGCGGTCGAGAAGGCGCAGCCGAGGCGCTTCCCCGCCGGCGCGGCCTGGGCGTTGATCACCTTGAAGCGGCCGGCCAACTGCGGGTTCTTCGCTTCCAGCGCTTCCGGCATGCAGGCGCGCAACAACCCCACGTCGGCTCTGCCTTCCGCGACGTCGCGGAGCACCTGCTCGGGGGAATTCTTCGTGAAGGCGACGGACGAGAAGAAGTCGTCCGGATCGAACCCGGCCTTGGCGATTTCGCCCAGGTTCGTCTGGTACGTCATGAAGTTTTCGCGGTCGGTGGAGACCGCGCGCTTCCCCGCGAGGCTTTCGATGTCGGTCAAATCGTCCCGGTCGGACCGCACCACCATCACGCCCGCGACGCACTGGTTGGGGTCGGGCATGGCAGGCGCCGTCAGCGTCCCGATGTCGCGTACGCCGTAGGGCTGCATTTCAACGAAGAGCCCCGAGCTCGCGAGGAAGAACTCCACCTGGTTGTTCCGGACCGCGGCTTTGAGTTCGCCGGACGAGTGGTACGGGATCGCCTCGATCGTCAACTGCGGCGCCCGCTTCTGGAGGTACGCCACCACCGTGTCCTGCACGTTGTCGAGGTTCGCGCGGTAGGAGCTCGCCGCCTCGAACTGCAGAATCCCGAACCGCACGCGCGTCCCGTGGGGGATGGGCGCCTCCGGAGGCTCGACCGTCGGGGTCGGGAAGACGTCGGGGTCGACGGGGACGCCGAGGGGTTCCTCGGCCTGGGCTGGGCCCGACATGCCGACAAAGCCGACGAAGCCGATGAGGCCCGCCAACGCGCACGCCGTAGTGACGGCAACCCGCCGCAACGCCCCGGGCCTGCGGCCGGAGCCGCTGCTGCGGACAGGGGAGCGTACGGAGGTCATTTCAGGGGCTGCGCCGGAGGCTCTTCGGAGGGCTTCGGGCGCCCCGGCGGATCGGGTCGTGGCGGTAGGGTGCATGGCGCAAGTGTAGCGGGATCCGTAGGCGGGCGCGGAAGACGGGGTCGGGATTCGGTCCGGAAGATCCGCCGGGGAATGCGACGGCAAAACCGATCCCGAGCGGTGTCCCTGAAGGCGGACGGATCAACCGTCGTTTGAGGCTTCCCAAGGCAACCTTTCACGCCGCGTTGACGGCCAAACAACGCGACCATAGTTCGAAACAAACTTAAGAATTGACCGAAGCTATCCGGACATAAACGCCGTTCATTTATCCGGCGGATGGAAGCCGTGGTTTGTGCTGGTTTCGTGAGTCCGTCCCTCAACACCTCCCCGAAACGGAACTGAGGCGAACGAAACACGTCCCCGGACAGAGAGAACGTTCGCCGCCGAGGCGTCTCAAAAATAGTCCCTCCTCATCCTTTGGTCGTACTGGTAGAATCCTAAGCGCTATGCCCTAGGGCGAATGACCTATGCCTCTCGGGCAGGCCTATGGACCAACCGAACGTGAGGAATTGAGAGATGAACCGTGTTTTCAAGACAGCCTGGAGTTCCATCCGTCAGCAGTACGTCGTCACGGACGAACACCACGCCGCCAAGGGGAAGGCAACGAAGAGCGCCGTCGCGATCGCCGTGGCGGCGCTTTTGACGGTGTCGGGGGCGGCGTCGGCCGCGTACGTGCAGCGAAGCCACGCGCTTGACGGCGTCAACTGGGCGAAGGACGCCGAATACCAGAAGGACTGGGGCCTTCGCGCGATGAACGCGTCGAAAGCCTATGAGTTGGGCTTCTATGGTCAGGACGTCAAGCTCGGCATCGTCGACTCGGGGAGCTTCTTCGGGCACAGTCAGCTCCAGGGGCAGCTGATCGACACGTCGATCACCGGGAAGTACGGCTCCACGGGCAACCGCTACCAGAAGTGGGCGGGGCTCAACTGGGGAGCGGATCACGAAAACCCGTTCGGCTCCTACAAGGAAGGCGATGCGTTCGACCGGGCGTCGAGCGACTTCGCCCTGAACGTCAACGACTCGCACGGCACGCACGTCGCCGGCACGATCGTCGGGAAACGCGACGGCAGCGAATTCCACGGGGTCTCGTTCGGCTCGAAGCTGATCGTCGGGAACACCGGCGGCACGGACAATTCGACCTACAGCCCGATCCTCACCGACCGCACGAATCCCTCCGACGCGGCGTCCTACTCGGTGATGGACTACAACTACTTCAAAGCGGTCTACGCGGCGGTGGCCGAGTCCGGCGCGAAGTTCATCAACAACTCGTGGGGCACGAACGCCCGCGTGCGCATCACCGGCACGGGCGACAAGTGGTACGACGACAGCTACGGCTACACGAACTTCGACGTCTCGAGCGCCTGGATCACGCAGGATCAGGTCAAGGTCGCCGATCGCAATGAAGACGGTTCGGTGAAGAGGGACGAAAACAACAACGTCGTGTACAAGAACAGCGGCAATCCCATGAGCGTCGACCTTGACGTCCCCGGCGGCTACATCGGCGAATGGTTCCTCTACAAGAAGGCCGCCGCGTCGCAGGTTCAGAACAAGGAAAACGCGAAGTTTGAGGACAACGTCGCCTTCGTCGACGCAATGGGCGACGTCGCGAAGAAGCACAACATCGTGCAGGTCGTCACGACCGGGAACCGGAACGAAGACAACCCGTACCTGCGCGCCGGCTACGCGAACTTCCGCCCCGAATTCGAGAAGAACTGGGTCGCGGTCGCGGGCGTCAAGTACGTGAACGAAGAGCTCTACTACATCTCGAACTTCAACGACGCGGGCTACGCCAAGTGGTGGACGGTCGCGGCGCCCGGGAACGCCATCTACTCCTCCGCGGTGGTCGACGGCGCGTACGTGACGCCGGGCAAAGATGAAGGCGCCGGGAAGAAGCTGGGCGACGAAACCTACGCCGCCTGGGGCGGCACCTCGATGGCGGCGCCCCACGTGACGGGCGCGCTGGGCGTCTTGGCGAGCCGCTATCCCTACATGGAACCCACGCAGGTCCGCGACGTGATGTTCACGACCGCGAACCAGAACATCCTCTACGACACCTCGACGGAAGACGGGAAGCGCGACCAGAAGAAGCACGACGAATCGTTCGTCAAGGGCGTTCCGTCCGTCAACTTCGGTTGGGGCGTGCCCGACCTCGACAAGGGCATGTACGGTCCGGGTCAGCTGATCGCCAAGAACGACATCAAGCTCGGCACCTACAGCGACCACTGGTCGAACGACATCTCCCAGATCGCGCTCGACGCCCGCCGCATCGAAGACAAGGCGGAACTTGCTGCGGTGACCGCAGAGCTTCAGACTGCCAACGGTCTCGGGGCCGGTGACGAAAAGGACGCCAAGACCGCGTACTACACGATCCGCAAGACCGAACTTGAGGCTCGTCGGGACGGTACGGCTGAAGGCTACAAGGACTACTACGTCGGTTCGATCAGCGTGACGGGCGAAGCGGGCTCGGGCGCGACGCTCGTTCTGACGGGCGAAAACACCTTCCGCGGCGGCGTCGAAGCCGGCAAGGGTGCGACGGTCGTCGGTTTCGCGGAATCCTTCGGGTCGTACGATCCCAAGTTCACCTCCGCGAACGGTACTGTCTATGAGGGTGCGACGAAGACCACCACCGCGAAGGAAGCCGGGACGGATGCGGTCGAAATGAACGAAGCCCTGAAGAAGATCGACGGTCTCCTCACCGTGAAGGACGGCGGCCGCGGCGGCGTGATCGCCTCCTACGTCGACGAAGTGACCGACAAGGGCTCGCTGCGTCCCGCGCCCGAAGCCCAGCACGGCACGGCGGTCACGTTCGAAAAGGGCGGCACGCTCCTCGTGCACGCCGCGTCGACCACCGGCTCGACCGCCACGACGATCAAGAAGCTCACGGTCGCCGACGGCGCGCTCGTCACCGGTTGGGCGCAGGGGAGCGACCTTGCCAACATCTACAACGGCGGGAAGCTCTCGGGCAAGGTGACGTTCACGGAAGGCGACGGCAAGGCCCTCAAAGCTACCGAAGACGACATGCTCTTCTTCAACGCGAAGACGACGGTCGCCGCGGACGGGAAGTCCGTCTCAACCGAAATCACCCGCGACGAGACGAAGAGCTTCGGGATGTTCGCCCGGAACGGCAATCAGCGCTCGGTTGCTCAAGCGTTGGAAGCCAAGGGCGGCGCGATCTTCGAGGGGCTCTTGTCGGGGAACCAGTCGATGTTCGATTCGACCCTCGACACGCTCGACAACGATCTGCTCCTGAACGCCCAGAACGCGGCGGTTCTGAACACCCTTGACGTCGCGAAGACCGTGAAGGATCAGGCGCTTCGCCGCGGCGTGGGCTCGACCGCCGAACTCGCGCACGGCGCGACTCTCTGGGCGACCGGCATCGGGAACTGGGGCTCGGCCGACCACACCGCGAAGGTCGACGCCGACTTCTATGCGGCGCTCGTCGGCGCGGACATCCAAGTGGGCGGCAGCACGACCTTGGGTGCCTTCTTCGGCGCGGGTACGACCGACTTCGACGCGGGCCGCGACGGCAAGATCGATTCGGACGACATCCACTACGGTCTCTACGGGAAGACGGACGTCGCGGACGTCGCCTCGATCTCCTACGGGGTCGTGCGCACCGAACAGGACCGTGAAGGTCACCGCTCGGTCTCGCTCGTCAACAAGACCGGGTTCAACGCCTTCAACACGGACGCCGACATCACGACCTTCTACGTCGAAGGCGCCTACACGGGTCTTGACCTCGGGAGCGCCGTGAAGGTCGAACCCTATGCCGGGTTCGCGTACATCCGCGCTTCTGCTGACGGCATCGCCGACCGTGCGGACGACGTGAGCTTCACGACGAAGGTCGAGGACCAGACGCTCCAGGCCGCGACGCTGGGCGTGCGGGGCGACATGCCCTTCACGGCGGGGTCCGTGCGGATGGCTCTGAAGGGCGACCTCTCCTGGAGTCACTTCTTCGGCGACACGCAGGCTGAAGCCCGACTCGGGGGCGACCCCGCCGGGAAGATCGTCGGGGCCGAGCTCTCGAACCTCTTCTCCGTGGGCCTCGGCATCGAAGCCAACGTCGGGAAGAGCACGACCTTCGGGCTCTCCTACACCGGGAACTTCTCGGGTGACGTGACCTCGAACGGCCTCTCCGCCACCGTGCGCTACGCCTTCTAAGGGAAGCCCCCAGGGGGCCGAACCGGCGTTCTCGCCCCGCCGCCGACACCTTGATTCGTCGGGGGAAGCAGGCGGCCGGGGAGGGTACGCCGGCCGCGGACCCGACAGCCAAAACCAACACGACCCGTCTTCGGCACCGCCCGAAGGCGGGTCTCTTCATGTGCGGGGCGCGGGGCGAATTCCGCTATTCGACACCCGGCCGGGATCCTGGGGAAAAGCCCCTGAAACGGGGCATCAAGCCCCGGACCGCCGCGCTCCCGCCGCGCTCCCGTCCGCCGCCCGACCCCTCACGCGTCGCCCGCGGAAAGAGGTGGTTCCACATCCTTCGCTGTCAAAAAGATGCGCCAAGAATGCCGAAACGGCGTCGCAATGTCGTCGCAGCAACGGTCAGGAAAATCTGCCGGATCGGGCCGTCAATCGGGCGAAAAGGGCGGTGGTGCACCCTTTCTGAGGTGTTTGGTCACGACCAAAGGACTAGGTGAAAACCCTTGAGGGCAACAAAGCAGGTTCTCGTCCGGCAAATCGGCGTGATAGATTGCGCACATTCGCAAACGAGAATGATTCGCAGTACGTACGGATAGATGACGCAAATCGTTCGGACAACCCCGATAGGAGATTTCATGAGTGCGACGAAGCCGATGAAGCCGGTGACGTTTGAGGCGGGCGCCAGGGCCGTCGAAGAGGCCATGCGCGGGAAAGGCGTCGAAGGGTACTACGCCGACGCCGCGGATCCGCTCCACGCCGCCTTTCCGGCGAAGGCCCGCATTCACAGCGGGCCGGACGGCATGCCGCTGATGGGGGAGAGCGCCCGCGAAGCGCTGGAGCGCCTCGCGGACCGGCCCCGTTCCGGGAAGACGCTCGCGTACCTGCACATCCCGTTCTGCGAGACGCGGTGCCTCTACTGCATGTTCTACCAGAACCCCTTCGACGAAGACCGCTCCAAGGTCTTCACGGACGCACTCATTCGCGAGCTGGAGCTTTGGAGCGACCGCGACGCGCAGCGCGTCGGTCCCGTCCACGCGGTCTACTTCGGGGGCGGCACGCCCACGGCGCTCTCCGCCCGGGATCTCCGCCGGGTGCTCGATACGGTTCAGCGCACGCTCCCGCTCGCGAACGACTGCGAGATCACGATCGAAGGCCGCATCAACAATTTCGACGACGAAAAGATTGAGGCCGCGCTGGCCGGCGGCGCCAACCGCTTCTCCTTGGGCGTTCAGACCTTCAACACCCAGGTCCGCCGGTCGATGATGAGGATCGATGACGGCGAGCGGTGCCTGCGCCGCCTCGAAGCTCTCATGAGCTACGACCAGGCCGCCGTGGTGATGGACCTCATCTACGGGTTCCCGGGCCAATCGATGGACGTGTGGGAGGAAGACCTCCGCATCGCCTCGTCGCTTCCGCTCGACGGCATCGACTGCTATCAACTCAACGTCTTCGAGAAGTCTCCGCTCGCGCGCCGGGTCGAATCGGGGAAGCTCCCGCCCGCCGCGGACACGCCCATGAAGGCCGACATGTTCGCGCGCTCGGTCGAGTTCCTGACGAACGCCAACTGGCGGCGGCTATCGAACAACCACTGGGGGCAGGGCACCCGTGAGCGGAACGTTTACAACCAGTTGGGGAAAGGCGCCTGCGACTGCCTCGCCTTCGGGTCCGGCGCGGGCGGCCGCCTCTTCGGGCACAGCTTCATGCTGGAGAGGAAGTTGGACGACTACATCCGTGCCGTCAACGACGGCGTGAAGCCCACGTCCTTCCTCATGGCCCCGGGCCCGCACTGGGCGCTCCTTCGCACGATTTCGTCCGCGATGGAATCGGGCGCGATCAACCTAGCTGCGATCGGGCGATCGGCCGGGCTCGACCTCGAAGGGATGGCGAAGCCGGTTTTGGACCAGTGGGCCGAAGCCGGGCTCCTCCGCCGCCGGGGCGAATGGCTCCACCAGACGGTCGCGGGCCAGTTCTGGCACGTGACGTTGGCGCAGCTCCTCATCGACTTCTTGAAGACGCAGCTCGTCGCGCCCAACGCCCCGAACGCCAAAGACGCCCAGGACGGGATGAACGCGATGGCGCTGCGCAAGCTCGACATGGGCGCCCCGCAGATGGTCGCCGCGGCGGCGGGCGGCGCCCGGGCGCCCCGCGCGCCGCACCCGCACCACGGGTGAGGCCTCTGCCCAAACAACGATCTGAACACCGAACCCCCGGGGCCCACGTCCATCTGATGACGCGCCCGCACGACCCGGGGACAGAGAACCCGAGCGGGCCCATTGGCTTGAACCGGTCTTCGGGCCGGTCCTTTCAGCGATTGACGAACCACCAGTCCCTACCACCATGCAGCATCTGAAACTCCTCCGGACGGCCGCCGCCGTGTCCTCGGCTTTGGCCGCGCTCTACGCCTTCGCCCCGGCCGCGCACGCCGAAGAAGCCCTCACCACCGAAACCGTCCGCGTCACCGCGTCCCGCGTCGAGCAGGAACTGATGGACGTGCCGATGTCGGTGTCGGTCCTCACCGCCGAAGACATCGAGCGCTCGTCCGCGCAGACCGTGGGCGACCTCCTCAAAGACATCCCCGGCGTCAAGGTCATGAACGACGGCAGTCAGGGCATGAAGCGCGTGCAGATCCGCGGCGAAGACGCCTTCCGCACGCTCGTCATGATCGACGGCCAGCGCGTCTCGGAACACAAGTCGATGTCGGGGGCGCCGATCCTCATTTCGCCCGATGAGATCGAGCGCATCGAAGTGATCAAGGGGCCGGCCTCGGTCCTCTACGGCTCGGACGCCGTGGGCGGGGTCGTGAACATCATCACGAAGAAGGCCTCCGCGAAGGCCTTTAGCGCGCAGGCCTCGGCCGGGATGAATTCGTCCAACAACGGGAAGTCGGTTTCGGCGTCGATCGCCGGGACGGTCGAAGGGTTTGAGTACCGCTTGACGGCCGGCACCGACCGCGCGGACGACCTCTCGACCCCCGCGGGCGACGTTCCGAACACGTCCTTCAACTCGCGCCAGGCGTCCGCCTACCTCGCGTACAACTTCACGCCGGAGACGAAGGCGGGTCTGCGTCTGGAAACGTACGACCTTGAATTCCATACGGGGCTCCTCCCCGAAGACATGGGGTCGTACTCGGACTTCGCCGTGAACGTCCCGCAGTGGAAGCGCGAAAAGGCCGCCGTCTTCTTCGAGACGAACAACGTCTCCGACGCGCTCGTGCGCGTGCGCACCGACGCGTACTACCAAAAGAGCGACAAGAGCATGCACAACCGCGTCTACGTGCTGCAGGTCATGAACCCGATGATGTCGATCGACCAGAAGATGGACAACTACGCGGACAACACGGTCGATCAGTACGGTTTCACGCTGCAGACCGACTGGCAGTTGGGCGACGCCCACTACCTGATCGCGGGCTACGAATTCAACTACGACGACCTCTCGGCGGCGACCGAAACGCACTCCCGCACGAAGATGCGGATGCCGCAGAGCTCGTCGACGAACAAGTACACCCACAACTACTCCGTCAACGACGGCTACCAGATGTTGAACGCCGTCTTCGCGTCGATGGAGTCGCAGCTCCCCGCCGACGTGACGCTCACCTACGGCGCCCGCTACACCTGGATGAAGTCCGAGGTCGAGACCTACTCCGGGAGCGCCGTCAATACGGAATCCGACATGTCGGCGACCCCGGCCGATCCGGGCCGTCCCGGGTTCAGCTCGCATTCCAAGGAAAGCCAAAGTGACGGCCGCGCGGTCTTCAATCTCGGCGCCGTCTGGCGTGGGATCGAGCACACCGCGGTGCGCGCCAGCTGGGCGCAGGGTTTCCGCACGCCGAACCTGATGGAGCGCTACATCCCGACCTCGATGGGCGGCGGCAACGTGATCGCGAACCCCGATCTGAAGCCCGAAACGTCGAACAACTTCGAGCTGGGCGTGCGCTTCACGCCCGGCCGCGCGGTGCTTGACGTCGCCGCCTTCTACAGCGATGCGGACGACTACATCACGACGGCCGCAGTTGAGGACAGCGTCTACCAGTACCGCAACGTCGCGTCGGCGAAGACCTACGGGCTTGAGCTCCAGACGAGCTACCGCTTCGAAAACGGCTTCGAACCGTACGCGACCGGCACCTGGATGCGCCGCGAACTCTCGCAGAACGGCGACAGCACCTACGACGCCGGCGTCGCGGAACTCTCCGGCCGCTACGGCGTCCGTTGGACGGGCGAGCGGGCGGGTCTGAAGCTCCGTGCCGACGCCTACGCCTGGAGCCAGTCCGAAACGGCGCTCTACGACTTCAGCAAGAAGACGGTGAACTCGCGCTTCGGCGGTTCGACGAGCTTCAACCTGACGGGCGGCGTCTCCTTCGGGCCTGAAGACGCCTACAGCCTCGACGTGAGCCTTCTGAACCTCACGAACAAGCTCTACAAGCTCACCGACTCGATCTACGAAGCCGGCCGCTGCTTCACGGTGAACTTCAACGCGAAGTTCTGATCGGACTTCTGAGGGAGATGCCTCCTCCGGTGCGCCTCGTTGAGGCCGCCGGAGGAGGCGTCGCGAAACCCGAAGGAAGGCTTTGAACAACCTCAAGGCGCCCAAAGCAGCCAACCCCAAACAACCCAATCCACGAACAACGACCGACAGGAACCCACCTCATGATGTATCCATTAGTGGAATATCACGATAAGCTAAAGAATGGATTTTCGTGGTTTATGAGCAAAGCAGTTATATTA
>ENA-UPWN01000675-UPWN01000675.1-human-gut-metagenome-genome-assembly--contig:-NODE-675-length-16243-cov-6.134727_pt1 | contig 16243 bp, 9 predicted proteins | sample MGYA00250050_ERZ773377 | MGnify/ENA primary metagenome ERZ773377 (study PRJEB29103, sample SAMN06112008) | human gut metagenome | biome: human gut; feature: ankylosing spondylitis patient; material...
CCGATCTGGAGGTTGTAACCGGGCTTTGTCTGGCCGTTACGCATGGCATCCTCCTTCATTCTCATGAAAGTAGCGTCCTTGTCCGTTTTGGAATAGGAGTTCCTGTCCTGTAGCGTGTTCAGACGGTTGTCGTATTCCTGCAGCTTGTCCCTGTGTTCTTCCAGTTCCTTCAGCTGTTTGCGTTTCTTTTTCAACGCAGTCTTTTCCTCTTTCGTGGAGGGCTCAGGAACCTGTTCAAGTGCTTTCCGCAATTCTCCAGCCATTTCAGTCAGCATGGCCGGAGTGAACTCAATCTCCTCATTGCTTTCCGATGAGTTCTCCTGGGCGATGACATCGTCTATCTGCCCTAACAGGACATGTATCTTCTTCATCAGGCGTTCACAGTTCCGCTCAACCGTTTTTCGCCAGACGAAAGTATACTTATTGGCTTTGGACTCAATCTTTGTCCCGTCAATGTATTCCACATTCAGCCTGATGAAGCCTTTGGAAGAGAGAAGGAGTACGGTTTGGGTAAATACCTCGTTGATTTCCTTTTTCACCCGGTTGCGGAAACGGTTGATGGTAATGAAATCAGGTTTCTCATATCCGGCAAGCCAGATATAATGGATGTCACGATGAAGGAGCTTTTCAATTTTACGGCAGGAGTAGACGTTGTTCATATAGGCATAGAGAATGACCTTGAGCATCATCCTGGGATGGTAAGGGCTGCGGCCGCATTCCTTATACAACTTCCTGAAACTTTCAAGGTTCAGGCTCTCAACCAGAGCGTCAACCATCCGAACTGGATCATGCTCTGCAATATCCTCGTCAATTCTTTGAGGAAAAAGCACTGTTTGGTTGGAATTATAAGGACGAAAATGTATCTTTGTCATAGTGAAAATCTTATGCCTAAAGATACAAAATCTTTAGGTAATAACAAAGCCCCAGCTTGTGAAAGTCGGGGCTTTGTGCTTAAAAAAAAGAAGGTGCGCATTTTGACACACCTCCCTTTTTCTCATTACTATGAGAATTTTTTCTCGTCATGGTGAGAATAATCCTTGCCCTGAATGTATTGTAACGGGGTTCTGGAAGTAAATTGTGAACCTGCTTTCCGGGTTAGCCGAGTGGATGTGTAAACCAGAAACAGGAACCCTTTCCGGGTTCCGAGTCTACTCCGATCTTTCCTCCGAGTTGTGTGATGATACTCTGGCAGATAGAAAGACCGAGACCGGTGCCGGGAATAAAATTATTGAGTTTGACAAAACGGTTGAATACAGCCGTTTGCTTTTCCGGTTCGATTCCTATACCCGTATCCTCTACGGAGAATTTCGCTTCTTTTCCTTTTATTTGGTAACTGATGGTTATACTCCCTTCGGAGGTAAATTTTAACGCATTGACTACGAAGTTTGATAATACTTGGTAAAGCCTACTTTTATCGCTGGTGAGTTGCAAATCGGGCAGATCGGGAGACAGGCGGAGTTCCACCTGCGGGGAGGTTCGCATCTGCATTGCTTGGTATAATTCATTGCATAACCGTTTGGCGTTCACTTTCTCGAAGGTAAAGTCAAAAGTTCCAGCTTCGATTTTTGACAAGTCGAGAATATCGGAAATAAGTTGTAGCAGGCGTTTGTTGTTCTCTTCGATGATGGTGACATACTGCAGTTTCTCTTCCGGATTGTCCGCCTCTTGCAGCATACTCGAAAAACCGACAATCGCATTGAGCGGAGTACGTATCTCGTGGCTCATATTGGCAAGGAAGGCAGACTTTAGCCGGTCGGATTCTTCTGCTTTCTCTTTAGCTTGAATGAGCATTCGTTCCGTTTCTTTCAGTTGGGTGATATCAAAGTTGATGCACAACATTTCGATGATATTATCCTGTGGGAGATAATTCCGGACCAACACATTCACGCGTGTCCACGTATAGTTTCCGTCAGCTCTGCGAATACGCATATCACGACATAATTTGCTACTTTCCCCTTTAATGACCTTATCCAGAAAATCAAGCATTACAGCCCGGTCTTCGGGGTGGAAGTGGGAGTGTATGCCGATGATTTCCGGTAGTGGGGTACCTTCTTCCTCTCCTATATTCCTGTACCAGCTGCTCAGGGCATAACCGTCCCGGCTCAAAGCGTCGAAATGGGCATAACCAACTTTGGCATAGTCGCCTACCAGGTCGAAGAAATTTTTGAACTCCTGAATCTTATTATAAGCAATGGTATTTTCGGTCTTGTCTACGTTAATCACCAAGTAATTGATCGGCTCATGATTATGGTCGTACAGCGTAGTTACTTTGGTTGTTAAATCTATACTGCCTCCCGAACTTTGTGACTGGTAGTATCCGTTTATCTTGGAAAATTCATAGCAGAATGTAAAGTCGGCGTCTTCATTATTTCTGAGTTTCTGTTTGATCTCTTCCGGAAGCAGGGGATTCTCGAACAGATTAACTCCCAAGACATCTTCTTTGCTGGCTATATGAAACATTTCCAGTTCCTTCTTGTTAAGGTCGATCAGGAGCCCGTCTTTATTGTATAATTCGATGCCTACGGGGATATTTTTATAGATATTATGCAGAATGCGTTCACTGTTCTGCAATGCCTGGTAAGCGGACGCCATATGTGGTCCGTCTTGTGTTTCGGCTATGCCATATATCTTGGTGTTTCCTGCCTCGTCTGTTTCCTGGTAACATATCTTGCTGCGTATCCATACACCCCCTTTAGGAGTATCGAGCAGATATACTTCTTCAATCGTCTGCTGTAATTCATCGAAAGAGTGGGAAGTGGTGTGTTGCTGGTCTTCCCTCAGAATCCGCTTGTTGAAATCATTGAAACTAATAATACCCTCCTCGTCGAGACCGAGAAGTTGGGCTATGAAGCCGGAGCATTTGTAACACTCTGTTTTTACATCTGCCTCCCACCAGCCGATGTTGGCTTTATTCATTAATTTCCGTAGGAAGATGTCTTCTCTGTGTGTGTCTGTTTCAGGCATTTTACAGTTTGTTCTGAAGGTTAAAAATTTGTTTAATATGTAAAAGTAGTCATTTTTGTCGGATTCCTGCTAATAAACCACCATTTTTAGGTATTGATAACTCCTTATTCTTTCGTGAACTTTGTGGAGAAATAAAATGTTCTATATATAATGCGTAGATATAAAAAGAAAGGAGATCATTAAGAATGAAAAAAATAGTATTACTTCGTCACGGAGAGAGTGTATGGAACAAGGAAAATCGTTTCACCGGCTGGACGGATGTAGACCTTACGGAAAAAGGAGTTGCCGAAGCCGAGAAGGCAGGGGAGACGCTGAGAGAATATGGCTTCAATTTCGATAAAGCCTATACTTCCTATCTGAAACGTGCAGTGAAAACTCTGAACTGCGTGCTTGATAAGATGAATCTCGACTGGATTCCCGTGGAAAAGAACTGGCGCCTGAATGAGAAGCATTATGGAGAGTTACAAGGGCTGAATAAAGCGGAAACCGCCGGGAAGTATGGGGAGGAACAAGTGCTTGTATGGCGCCGCAGCTATGACATTGCTCCTAATCCGCTTGCAGAGAATGACCTTAGAAATCCACGTTTCGACTATCGATATCACGAGGTACCCGATGCTGAACTGCCCCGTACCGAATCATTGAAGGATACCATTGAACGTATTATGCCTTATTGGGAATCAAATATATTTCCTGCATTGAAAACTGCCCATACTTTACTGGTGGTAGCTCACGGTAATAGTTTGAGGGGGATTATCAAACATCTGAAACATATTTCGGATGAAGATATTATAAAACTGAACCTGCCTACTGCCGTGCCTTATGTGTTTGAGTTCGACGAGAATCTTAATGTAGCCAATGACTACTTTCTGGGTAATCCCGAAGAAATCAGAAAATTAATGGAGGCAGTAGCCAACCAGGGAAAGAAAAAATAGAATAAAGTTATACATTAAAAAAATGAAGTTATGAATAAAGTTATAGAATTATTAGGAGATAAATCCTGTTATTATTTGGATCACACCTGTAAAACCATCGATAAATCGCTGATTCACATTCCCTCTCCCGATACAATAGATAAAATCTGGTTGGATTCAGATCGTAATATAAAGGTATTGAATAGCCTTCAGTCTCTCTTGGGGCATGGCCGATTGGCAAATACCGGATATGTGTCCATTCTTCCTGTCGATCAGGATATCGAGCATACCGCCGGGGCTTCTTTTGCTCCGAACCCGATCTATTTCGACCCGGAGAATATCGTGAAACTGGCTATTGAAGGCGGCTGCAACGCCGTGGCTTCCACTTTCGGAATCCTGGGTTCCGTAGCGCGTAAGTATGCCCATAAGATACCTTTCGTTGTGAAGTTGAATCATAATGAACTGCTTTCTTATCCGAACAGCTTCGACCAAGTGTTGTTTGGCACCGTGAAGGAGGCATGGAACATGGGGGCAGTAGCTGTCGGAGCTACTATCTATTTCGGTTCGGAACAGAGTCGCCGTCAGTTGGTAGAGATTGCCGAGGCGTTTGAATATGCGCACGAACTGGGTATGGCAACCATTCTGTGGTGCTATCTGCGTAACAATGATTTCAAAAAAGGAGCAATAGATTATCACTCTGCTGCCGACCTGACCGGACAGGCTGACCGCCTGGGTGTGACCATTAAGGCGGATATTGTGAAGCAGAAACTTCCGACGAATAACGGCGGCTTTAAAGCTATCGGCTTCGGCAAGGTGGACGAACGTATGTACACCGAACTGGCGACTGACCACCCGATTGACCTTTGCCGTTATCAGGTTGCTAATGGCTACATGGGGCGTGTAGGACTGATTAATTCCGGTGGGGAATCTCACGGAACTTCCGATTTGCGTGATGCCGTCATTACTGCCGTAGTGAATAAGCGTGCCGGAGGTATGGGACTGATTAGCGGACGTAAGGCTTTCCAGAAACCGATGAATAAAGGGGTAGAATTATTGAATGCTATCCAGGATGTTTATCTTGATCCGTCAATAACGATCGCTTGATACGGTTGTGAATGGAAATAATTTCTTATCTTTGACTATTAGATAGTTAACCATTAAAAAAATAAGAGTATGAAGTTTTTTATTGACACAGCCAATTTGGAGCAGATTAAGGAGGCACATGACCTCGGTGTACTTGACGGAGTGACTACCAACCCTTCGCTCATGGCGAAAGAAGGTATCAAGGGAACACAGAACCAGCGTGACCATTATGTCAAGATATGTAATATCGTCAACGGTGATGTGAGTGCCGAGGTGATAGCGACCGATTATGAAGGGATGATTCGCGAAGGCGAGGAGCTGGCGGCGCTTAATCCGCATATCGTAGTGAAAGTGCCTTGTATTGCCGATGGTATCAAAGCCATCAAGTATTTCACGGAGAAAGGAATACGCACGAACTGTACGCTGGTCTTTTCGGTGGGACAGGCGTTGCTGGCGGCTAAAGCCGGGGCAACTTATGTATCTCCTTTCGTCGGCCGTCTGGATGATATTTGTGAAGATGGGATAGGACTTGTTGGGGATATTGTACGTATGTACCGCACGTATGATTACAAGACGCAAGTGCTGGCAGCTTCTATCCGTAATACGAAGCACATTATCGAATGTGTGGAAGTGGGGGCGGATGTTGCTACTTGCCCGTTGAGTGCCATTAAGGGATTGTTGAATCATCCGTTGACGGATTCGGGACTGAAAAAATTCCTGGAAGACTATAAAAAAGTCAACGGTTGAGAGTAGACAAGGCTCAATATATAGAACAAACGGTGAACATCAGGCAGTTCGTTGCTGCACAGTGTTCACCGTTTTTTATTTTTTAGTTGTCGGATGGCTATTCGTTTTTCTTTTCCTGTTTCCGCTTTTCCTTATACTGTGTCGGCGTTTCGCCTGTATATTGTTTGAAAGCCGTACTGAAATAGCGTGAAGTAGTAAAACCGACCTTCTCGGCAATTTCCGTGAACGACAGGTCCGTACTGGTGATTAACGTGATTGCTTTTTCCATCCGGAATTTATTAATGTAATCATTGGCTCCCATATCGGTTAGAGCTTTCAACTTATTGTAAAGGGAGGCTCTGCTCATACCTATCTCTTTGCAGATAAAAGTGACATCCAGATAGCTGCTATCCAAATGCTCCAGGATAATTTTATTCAGTTTCAACAGGAATGTTTCATCTGCCTGGCTGAAGGTGCTTTCTTCCGGCGCAGGGACTAACCCTGTATTCAAATATCTCTTCTTGATAGATTCGCGGTTCTTCAACCGGTTGCGAATGATTTCCATCAGCATTTCTATCTCAAAAGGTTTAGTCAGATAAGCATCCGCCCCGTTCTTGTAACCACTCAACTGACTTTGTTTATCATCTCTTGCTGTCAGCAGAACGATAGGAATGTGACTGATCGTAATATCTTCCTTTATATTTTTGCATAATTCATATCCATTCATTCTCGGCATCATCACGTCACTGATGATAATATCCGGGGCATGGCTTTTGGTCAGTTGAAGGGCTTCCACACCATCTGAAGCAATCACTACCCTTTTGAAATATTCTCCCAGTGACTTTTTCAGAAAGTCCGTCAAGTCCGGATTATCATCCACTACTAAAACACTGTAAGGGCTCGTGTCGAAATTATCTTCCTCCGGTTGTTGTTCTTTACTATCGTCACTCATCAATTCGTTCAAATATGCTTTCGGTTGGCAGATAATCTCTTCCGATTGTTGTCTCAAGGGCAGTTCAAAGAAGAATGTCGCACCGGCATCCTGATTATCTTGCGCACCAATGGAACCTCCGTGCAGTTCTACCAGAATCTTGGAATAAGACAATCCGATCCCTGTGCCGCTCTGTTCTCCTGTACCCTGATAGAAACGGGTGAAGAGTTTCTGTGTATTTACTTGTTTCAATCCGTTTCCCCGGTCAATGATGGAGATACGTACGCTATTTCTTTCGGAAAGCAACTCCGACATAATTGTTATTTCTGCATCCTGCGGACTGTGTTTCAAGGCATTAATAAGTAGATTGCTTAGAATAATCTCACACTTATCTTTATCAAAACTTACAGTATCGATATGTGGATCAAGCTGATAACGGATACGGACGTTCTTTGCTTCCCCTTCACTGATGAAATCTTGGGATACATGTTCAATCCATTGATTGAGAGCATACGGTTGTATCTGTAATTTGCTTTCGCCAACCTCCATCTTGCGTACATCAAGTACCATATTAATAAGGTTTTTCATTCGCTGCGCTTGACGGTAGATCGCTTTTATTGGCAAATACTGTGTATCTTCGGTAGAAAGGGATTTCAACATCCGGTTAAGTGGTGCGTATATTAACGTTAAAGGTGTACGCAACTCATGACTGATATTAATAAGAAAACGTACCTTTTCTTCATAGACCTGTTGCTCATGTTCTTTCATGGCCCACTTTAACTTCTCTTCTTTGCGTTTCCATGCTCTTCGGAAAGCTTCGATAATAGCGGCAGCAATAAAAACGGTGCAACAAAGAATAAACCACCATGTCCGATACCAGGGAGGAAGAATGGTCAATTCCAGTACTTCCTGACTGGGAATCCAATTACCATCCTTGGCGGTACAGGACGCCATGATTTTATAACTTCCCGGAGGAAGTGAACGTATGGCCAGTTCGGGATTGTATGATTCGATTTGCTGGTCATTCAGCCCCTCTATCTGGTATCTGTACACTTTCTGTCGAAAAATATCTTTCTCTTTCGACATGATTCGAATAGTGATATTACTATTCCAGGGAGCAGAAATCCCTGCCGGATGATTCGTTAATTCGTTATTTACTGACTCTCCATTAATGATGACATCTGATAATTGGAGTTGGGGAAGTTCGGAAGTGGTTAATGGTATTTTGCTGTTAATATGCAGTAACCCTTTCACTCCACCCATGTAGACGTCTCCCCGCATACTTAATAGACGAGGTTTGGAAAGATATTCGTTTTGGATTACACCGTCTGATTCACCGAATAGAACGAATTTTTTCTCTTTGATGAGCCAGGCGAAAAGCATACTGTCGGCTCCTATCCATACTTTTCCCTGCTGGTCGCATACAATCAATGTGATTTCACTAAATAGAGAGGTCGGGATTGGTGTCTGTATTTTGGTGGCAGGATTGTAGTGTACCAATCCGTAGTTGTTTCCAATCCAGAAATTTCCCTCTTCGTCTCGTGCAACAGAGTTGATCGTTGTATCTTTCCAACATCTGTACAGGGCTTTCAGTCGGTTGGTATGGTTGTCCAGTTCATATATGTGCTTCGTATCATTTAGATAAGTGATATTCTTATAATTGTCGATCGGTAAGAGAGCACCGATAATTTCCTGCTCTTCTTGTTCTATAACGGTACTGAAAGTACGTGTATTCAAATCATATATATAGATATGTTCTCCAAGGAACAGAATATTGTGATGAGTGTTCCGAAGTAGATTTACAGCCTTGCCTCGATTGCACAAGAGTGCTGTCGTTTTAGCGTCAACAATGGTGAAAGGCTGTTTTTCTCCTGTTGCCGGGTTGAAAATAAATACTCCCTGTGAGAAAAGAGAAATTAATAATTTGCCGGGAGTAAACTGGCAGATAGAGGCTACTTTGTCTTCCCAGGTGGAAGGGTAATGGATAAATTTCTCTGTGAGTGGGTTAAAGCTGTTGATGCCTCCTCCGTCTGTACCGACCCAAATTTGGTCTTGGGATTCTTGGAAAAGACTTAGAACGGTATTGTTGCTTAGTCCGCGGTCGTTGCCGGGAGGTACATCTGTATACGTTTTCATGGAAACTTCCCGGATGCTGATTAGTCCGTTACGGATGCTACCTGCCCACATATTATTGTTGCAGTCGTTGTACAGACATAAAATAGAGTTAGCGGGGAGTGAGTAGTTGTCACTTCCGGGCATATGCTCCAACAGCGAAAAACGTCTTGTTTCCGGGTCGAGAATATTAATGCCTCCTCCGTCTGTTCCAATCCAGATTTCTCCTTCCCGTTCGGCGAGGCTTAGTATGACATTGTTGCTTAAAGAGGAGTTGTGGGTAGTATATGTAGCCAGTAGTTTACCGTCGCGTGTCAGACAGTTCAGCCCTCCATTGTAGGGAGCTACCCAGATTCTTTTTTGTGAGTCTATGAGTACATTCATAATTTCTTTTCCGCAATCGAAAGGAGGACGTCGGCATTTTCCGGTATTCAGGTCGAGCAGGAGTAGTCCTTGCCACCGGCTGCAACAGAGTAATGTGTGTTTATCCCATAGATTTAGTAGAGTTACATTATAATTGGGTTCTAAGTCAAATGTTTGTAGGAGGCGTAAAGAGGTATCCTGATAATTATAGAAAAAGATTTTATTTTTTGAACCGAATAACACTCCGTCATCAGTCAGGCAGGCGGAATAGGCGATGATATTATTTCCTGTCTCATCAGTCGGTATAAAAAAGTCATCGCTTTGCCTCTGATAACGTGCCACTCCTTTGTCTGTCAGAATCCAGATATTGTTTTGTGCGTCTTCTATCATCTGGTAGATTAAATTGTGAGGAATGGAATGAGGGTTATTTGCCTGATGAATATACTTTTTAAGTTCATGTCCGTCATATCGCCCAAGTCCGGAACGGGTTCCTATCCATACAAATCCTTGTTTGTCCGTTAAAATACATCTCACGGTAGAGGGAAGACCATCTTTTAGGGAGATTTGCTTATAGTAATAATGACCGGCTTGAAGAGTGGAAACGCCGATAAACAGTGTGATAAATGCAATGCATAGTAGTAAAAAGGTTTTTGTTCTCATGAGATCAGGTCAGTTAAACTGAAACAAAGATAGTCTATTCGGATGAATATTAGTTAAATCCCCTCTCTTATTTTTTAGTTTTTATGCTTATCTTTGCTCGAAAATATACGACTATGATTACCGAAGAACTACAGAAACTTTATCAGTCATATACGGGCGTTCCCGCTGAAAACATAACAGAATTACCGTCTTCCGGTTCCAACCGCCGTTATTTTCGGCTGACGGGTATAGAAATATTGATTGGAGTCTACGGGGCTTCTATTGATGAGAATGAGGCATTTCTTTATATGGCAGGACACTTCCGCAAATGTGGACTGCCTGTTCCCGAAGTGCGCATTGCCTCGGAAGATAAAACCTATTATTTGCAGGAAGATTTGGGCGATACTCTGTTGTTCCATGCCATAGAGAAAGGACGTGCTACCAGTGTCTTTTCAGAAGAGGAAAAAGAGTTGCTTCGCAAAACGATCCGTCTGCTTCCTGCTATTCAATTTGCCGGGGCGGATGGATTTGATTTTTCCCGTTGTTATCCTCAACCGGAGTTCAACCAACGCTCTATTCTGTGGGATTTGAATTACTTCAAATATTGCTTCCTGAAAGCTACCGGCATGGAGTTTCAGGAAGACAAACTGGAAGATGATTTCCAAAAAATGAGCGATGTCTTGCTCCGCAGTTCTTCCGCTACTTTCATGTATCGTGATTTTCAAAGCCGTAATGTGATGATAAAAGATGGGGAACCGTGGTTTATCGACTTTCAGGGCGGACGCAAAGGCCCGTTCTATTATGACATAGCCTCTTTCCTGTGGCAAGCGAAAGCGAAATATCCCGATAGCCTCCGTAAAGAACTGCTGCAAGAATATATGGAAGCTCTTCGCAAATACCAACCGATTGATGAATCCTATTTTTATAGCCAACTTCGCCACTTTGTCCTTTTCCGTACGCTGCAAGTGCTGGGAGCCTACGGTTTCCGTGGTTACTTTGAAAAGAAACCGCATTTTATCCAAAGCGTTCCTTATGCCATCGAAAACCTGCGTGAACTGTTGAAAGAAGAATATCCGGAATATCCGTATCTCTGTAACGTTTTGCGGGAGCTTACTGGACTGAAACAATTTACGGACGACCTGAAAAAGCGGCAGCTAACCGTCAAAGTAATGAGCTTTGCCTATAAGAAAGGAATTCCTGATGACTCTACCGGCAATGGAGGAGGTTATGTATTCGACTGCCGTGCCGTGAATAATCCCGGCAAGTATGAGCGTTACAAACCTTTCACCGGACTGGATGAACCTGTAATCACTTTCTTGGAAGAAGATGGCGAAATACTTCGTTTCCTCGATCATGTCTATGCTTTGGTAGATGCCTCCGTGAAACGTTATATGGAACGCGGATTCAGCAATTTGTCCGTCTGCTTCGGTTGCACCGGCGGACAGCATCGTTCTGTTTATTCAGCCCAGCACCTGGCAGAGCACCTGAATCAGAAATTTGGTGTGAAAGTCGAACTGGTGCATCGGGAACAGAATATCGAACATACGTTTGAGGCAACAATCTAAGAAGAGTAAATGTAAAGAAGAAAGTAACCGAAAGAATGAAAGCAATGATATTTGCAGCCGGTTTGGGTAGCCGGCTGAAGCCACTCACCGATACCATGCCGAAGGCTTTAGTTCCCATAGCCGGACGTCCGATGTTGGAACATGTGATTTTAAAACTGAAAGCTGCCGGATTCACAGAAATAGTGATTAACATCCACCATTTTGGCGAACAGATACTTGACTTCCTGAAAGCCAATGAAAATTTTGGACTCATCATACATATTTCCGACGAACGCGACTTGTTGCTCGACACCGGTGGGGGAGTTAAGAAAGCCCGTTCTTTCTTTGAAAATTCCGATGAACCTTTCCTGATACACAATGTAGATATTCTTTCAGACGTGAACCTGAAAGAACTATATGACTATCATCTACAAAGCGGTGCTGTTGCCACTTTACTGGCCAGCCAACGTAAAACCTCCCGCTATCTTCTTTTTGATACAGACAAAAGACTTTGCGGATGGATAAACAAGGATACGGAACAAGTGAAACCGGAAGGTTTTCAGTATGATCCTTCTCTTTATCAGGAATATGCATTCAGTGGTATCCATGTACTTTCGCCCGCCATTTTTCAATGGATGACCTCTCCCCGTTGGGAGGGTAAATTCTCTATTATGGATTTCTATCTTGCCACTTGCCGGCAAGTAAACTATGGTGGTTATTTGAAAGAAAAGTTACATCTGATTGATATAGGCAAACCGGAAACATTAGCGAAAGCAACAGACTTTTTATACCAAAATACCAAATAAAGATACTGAAAGAGGCTAAAAAGCCTCTTTCTTGCTATGTAACAAAATATTTAAGTAACTTTGCTTGGATAAACAATCAATATTGTAATACTATACAAATTTTGCTGCATGGAACAGACTTTGGAAAATGGGATAGCTGACAACTTATTGCACAACATCTTTAATGACCTGTCTGTAGGCTTGGAGTTGTATGATAAGGACGGTCTCATGATAGATGTCAATTATTCGCGGTTGAGATCAATGGGGATAAAAGACAAAAAGGATATTCTGGGCTATAATCTATTTAATTACACTAGTTTCTCTGATGAAATCAAAGAACAGGTCAGAAAAGGAGAAACAGTGCGTTTCATGGCAAAATATAATTTTGATGACGTGCGTCATCTTTTTCCTACTAATCTGTCCGGTATAAAATTCTTCGAGATTACCGTTTCTTTCGTACATAATGAAAAGTCGGAAATTACGAATTATATGGTGATTAGTCAGGATGTCACTGAACGTGTTCTGTGGCAAAACAAATATGATAATCTTTACGAAGAAGCGGTGCGCTCAAAAAAAGAACTTCTTGAGAGCGAACAAAGAATGATCCAATTGATCCGTCAGAATGAGTTGGTATTGAACAATATTAATTCGGGATTGGCATATATTGCGAACGACTATATCGTACAATGGGAGAATATCTCGCTTTGTAGTAAAAGCCTTTCTTATGAGGCTTACAAAAAAGGGGAGCCTTGCTATCTGACAGCCCATAATCGCACCACTCCTTGTGAGAATTGTGTGATGCAACGTGCCCGGAGATCCGGTCAGGTAGAGTCTATCTTGTTTAATTTGGATAACAAGCATGTCATAGAAGTTTTTGCTACTCCCATATTTAATGAACAGGGAGATGTTGACGGTGTCGTGATTCGCGTAGATGATGTTACCGAGCGACAGCACATGATAGGTGAACTTGAAACGGCAAGGAGCCGTGCTGAACAATCCGATAAGTTGAAATCCGCCTTTCTGGCAAATATGAGCCACGAAATCCGTACACCGTTAAATGCTATCGTTGGTTTTTCCGATTTATTGATGGTGACGGAAGATCAAGAAGAGAAAGAAGAATTTATTCAGATTATCAATGCCAACAATGAGTTGCTTTTGAAGCTGATTAACGATATACTGGATCTTTCGAAAATAGAAGCCGGCTCGGTAGAACTGAAATACGAAGATTTTGATTTGGCTGTTTATTTCAACGAATTAGCTGCTTCGATGCATCGTCGTGTAGTAAATCCGCAGGTTCGGTTAGTTTCCGTGAATCCTTATGAAACCTGTACCGTTCGTTTGGATAAAAACCGATTAGCGCAGATTCTCACTAACTTTGTAACTAATGCTATCAAATATACCTCCAAAGGAACTATTGAAATGGGGTATGAGAAGATAGACGAAAATATTCGTCTTTACGTTCGCGATACAGGTATCGGCATACCGGAGGATAAAAAAGATAAAGTATTTCATCGTTTTGAGAAACTGGATGAATTTGCACAGGGGACCGGACTGGGACTGTCTATTTGTAAAGCCATCGTTGAGGCTTGCAGGGGAGAGATAGGCTTTGAGTCGGAATTTGATAAAGGGTCTTTATTTTGGGCGGTTTTGCCATGCCAGTTCGAATCGGTTAACAGCGAACCGACTTCTTCACGTCGGAACAATGAGAAGGATGCGAATAAAGAAAATATTCTTGACTCCGAAGAAACAAAGAAAGTACCTAAAAGAGTGCTGGTTGTTGAAGATATTCAAAGTAACTTCTTTTTGGTATCTTCTATCTTGAAAAATAAATGCCAGTTGTTACACGCACCGAATGGACTGGAGGCAGTTGAGATTGTCCGTACCCAACCAGTGGATTTGGTACTGATGGATATGAAGATGCCTGTTATGGACGGGCGTACTGCAACCTCGGAGATCCGGAAGTTTAATGCTGAAATTCCGATTATCGCCTTGACTGCTCATGCCTTTGATGCTGACCGGGTAGCTGCGTTGAAAGCCGGTTGTGATGATTATCTGGTGAAGCCGATCAATGGTGCGAAGTTGATGCAGACTCTGAAAGAGTATGGTTGTTGAAAGGAGGGGATTAAAAATGTGCTGATCTGAAAAAGGGTATATTCTATTCTTTCTGTTTTTAATATATCGGTCACTTGTTTGTGGTGAAGGAAAAAACGCTCTGCATTTTGGATGAAAGAATGTAGGGTTGTTTGTTATCCTGGATAATTCCTGTCTAAAAATAAATAATTCCTCTGTATTGCTATCTATATGCTTACTGTTTGCCCGTATGTAGTTTGCTTTATCATTTTTCTTTTGTGCGCTTGTGATGATGAACTAGCCTATAAACGGGCTTTTCCGAGGGCTTTTATAACTTGGTTGGTGAGTATGGAAGGCTTTCTCGGTGAGGAAGGATGTGTTCCTCACCGAGGAATGGCTTATTGCTCACCGAGGAAAATCATTTATATCTTTAAAGAAAACGCATATCATCTGAAAATATATGCTGTATTGTGGCGGTAATATGCATATATATGTGATAATATGGATGCTTTTAATTCCGGATTACCATCTTCAATAGTTTTGTTTTCTTTCTTAATCTGAAAAATAGAACATCTTCTTGTTTGTTTGGAAGAATTGAAAGGGAGACAGCTTACTATAAAAGGCTATAAATCCGTAAAGTTTGGGATTGTTTTTTATGTTTATGGATTTAAATAGTTACCTTTGCTAAAAATAGAATATCATGTCCAAATACGTCAATCCTTTTACTGATATAGGATTTAAAATTATTTTTGGTCAACCGGCCAGTAAGAATTTGCTCATCACTTTGTTGAACGAACTACTTGCAGGTGAACATCATATTACAGAACTTACTTTTCTGGATAAGGAAGATCATGCGGACAATGTGAGTGATAAAGGTATCATTTATGATCTTTATTGCCGTACAGCAAGTGGTGAGTATATTATCGTGGAGATGCAGAATCGTTGGCACAGTAATTTTTTAGATCGTACACTTTATTATGTTTGTCGTGCTGTGAGTCGGCAGATAGAATCTCCTTCTTCAAAAGAAGTCCCTGTCCCTGAAGATCCGATGACTGCAAGAGAACCACTTGTCTCTTATGGAAAGCAGTATAGACTACCTACTATATATGGAATTTTCCTGATGAATTTCAAGGAGGAAAATTTAGAGGCTAAATTCCGTACGGATACGGTTCTTTCCGACCGTGATACAGGGAAGATTGTTAATCCGCATCTCCGGCAGATTTATTTGCAATTTCCTTATTTTACAAAGGATTTGTCGGACTGCCATACATTATATGATAAATTAATTTATGCACTGAAGAATATGAGCAATTGGAATAGAATGCCGGATGCTTTGAAAGAACAAGTGTTTGAACATCTGGCGAGATTGGCAGCAGTTGCCGATCTTTCGGAAGAAAATCGTATCGCTTATGATAAGGCATTAGATCGGTATAGGGTCAACCAAATTGTAGAGGAGGATGAACGGCGTAAAAACGAAGAGATGCGGAGAAAAGCGGCTGAAGAAGGGATGAAAGAAGGGATGAAGGCCGGGTTGGAAAAAGGAGTGAAAAAAGGAAGGCTAGAGGGAATAAAAGAAGGGATGAAGGAAGGGTTGGAGAAAGGGTTGGAGAAAGGAGAGCAAAAGAAGCAAATTGAAATTGCTCGGAAGATGAGAGAGGACGGAATATCCATTGATATAATTATCAAATATACGGGTCTTCAATCTTCTGATATAGAAAACCTATAATATATCTTCATAGGAAAATTGTTGTAGTTATATTAGGATAAAATATAAAGGAGGCGGGAATATTCAGGAATGGATACTTCCGCTTTCTTTTTTTGATTCGTAAGATGTTCAAAGATGTCTGTGATTCCATAATTAATCGATGAAATGGACGATTTTAGACAAATTTGGAAGAATCGTAGCTAAAATAGAACATTCTTTGCCTTTAATATAGCTTACATTTGTGGCAGTGATTGTCAAAAGGGACAGCACAATTATTAAATAAAGCTAATCTTAATTATTAAATTTATGAGAAACAAATTCCTATTTCTTTGTCTCTTAGATCGGAAGAGCACACGTCTGAACTCCAGTCACATGTCAGAATCTCGTATGCCGTCTTCTGCTTGAAAAAA
>ENA-UPWN01000677-UPWN01000677.1-human-gut-metagenome-genome-assembly--contig:-NODE-677-length-16217-cov-58.398637_pt1 | contig 16217 bp, 10 predicted proteins | sample MGYA00250050_ERZ773377 | MGnify/ENA primary metagenome ERZ773377 (study PRJEB29103, sample SAMN06112008) | human gut metagenome | biome: human gut; feature: ankylosing spondylitis patient; material...
CCTGTGTTTCGGTCATCGGTGTGATAATTGCAACAGCTGCACCTTTAAAAATAGACATTCTCTTTTCCTCCTGTATGTTGTGTCAGATAAAACCATAAGAAATCAGTCGCCGGAGCTTATCTCCCACGGAAAATTTCACTTTCCGTTTAAAAAAGAGGCGCCTCATCCCAGATAAGATCGCCTCCAAATTCACACATACGCAGTATCTATGATCAGATAGCTCTCCATCTCTCGATGACAGTCGCAGATTTTTTCAACCTGCGCCCAGGAGCATACCGGTTCAGCGCCGGATGTCCTTCGGCATTCTTCCCTTTTCCTCTTCTTCTTTTGCTGCTGAGGCATCCGAAAAGGTACTCTTGAAGTAATGCGACCTCTATCCACTTCAGTTCTGCTTTTACTATAGCATCATTAAATTTTCTTGTCAACAGCGGATCGCGCTTTAACTCTCACTATATTCCAGCTTGCTCACCGAAACCTCATACGCGGTCCGCTTTTCCATTTCCGTCTCGCTCAGCCGCTTCATATATTCCCGGCTCTGGATCCGTCCCCAGATGAGAACGTGGCCGCCCACGGCAAACGCAGAGGCATACCGCGCATTCCGTCCCCAGCAGATGCACGGGATATAATCTGATTTTCCATACGGACGGTTGACCGCGATCAGAAGGTCGGCGATCTCTCTTCCCAGAGGTGTTTTCCGGTAGACCGGCGGTTTACATATGTATCCATCGAGGTAAATCTGGTTGGATTTGACGGAATCGTCCTCTTCCTCCACGAAGCTTAATTCCCGCGCAAATACGGAGAGTACCAGACGGTTCTTCTTCTCCTCGTGGCGGTTGTAGGACCGAAACTGACCGCTGATGCAGATCCACTCACCCTGGTAATCCTGTGATACGTCCACCAGCCGCTCGGAGACCATCACCGGAATGATGTCCTGCGATTCACTCAACCGCTTGACCATCACATCGACGAGGTAAAAGCCCTCTCCGAATACCTGATGGCTGAATGTAAACGGGGAGACAATCTCTCCCATGATAACCACCTGATTGTTTTCAATCATCTTGTCTGCCATAATGAAAATCCCCTTCCTTTGTCTTTTCTTTCTGAATATTGATTTCTGATCGGTACTTTGCTGATCTATAATCCTAATGTATGAACCACATTTCTTTTTCAGAACCACTTTTTTCCAGATTTTTTTATTTCTATTCAAATCAGCATTCTGCCCAATTTTTTGTATATGTTTCTGTAAAAACCGCACCACATGCTTCGTATTTTCTACCATTGCAATACAAAAAATGTCACATCTTCCCTGTTTTTTTTCTCTGTTCTGTGCTATAATAGTTCAGATAGGCAGGCATCCAGCAGAGACAAAACGGCAAGGCACCTGCCTTTGTGCTGTGATAAACATTCCCGGCCGGCTTGAAATTTTGAAAAATTGAACCCGGCAGGGTCAACCCATAGGAAGAGGAATGAAGAAATGAAAACAACGAGAGAAGATGTAAGAAACGTTGCCATCATCGCCCATGTCGATCATGGTAAAACTACACTGGTAGACGAGCTTCTGAAACAGAGTGGCGTTTTCCGTGCCAATCAGGAGGTTCAGGAACGTGTCATGGACTCGAACGATATCGAGCGTGAGCGTGGAATCACCATTCTTTCCAAAAATACAGCAGTTTACTACAAAGGAACGAAAATCAACATCATCGACACCCCAGGCCATGCGGACTTCGGCGGCGAGGTTGAGCGAGTTCTGAAAATGGTAGACGGCGTTATTCTGGTTGTAGACGCATTCGAGGGCGCTATGCCGCAGACCAAATTCGTGCTGAAAAAAGCACTTGAGCTGAATCTTTCCGTTATCGTCTGCATCAACAAAATCGACCGCCCGGAGGCACGCCCGGACGAAGTCATCGACGAAGTGCTTGAGCTTCTGATGGATCTCGACGCATCCGACGAGCAGCTTGACTGTCCGTTCCTGTACGCATCCGCAAAGCTGGGTCATGCCGTACTCGATCTGAACGACACCCCGAAGGATATGACACCTCTGTTCGAGACCATTCTGAAATACATCCCGGCTCCGACCGGCGATCCGGAAGCTGGCACACAGCTTCTGATCAGTACCATCGACTACAACGAATACGTTGGACGTATCGGTGTCGGCAAAGTTGAAAACGGAACGATCCGCGTGAACCAGGACGTTATGCTGGTCAACCACCACGATCTGACCAAGAAGAAAAAAGTAAAGGTCAGCAAACTGTATGAATTTGACGGACTGAAAAAAGTAGAGGTTACTGAGGCAGGCATCGGTTCTATCGTTGCTGTTTCCGGTATCCCGGATATCCACATCGGAGATACTCTCTGCGGCGATCTGGACAACCCGGTTTCCATCCCGTTCCAGAAAATCTCCGAGCCGACTATTTCCATGAACTTCATCGTAAACGACAGCCCGCTGGCCGGTAAAGAAGGTAAATACGTAACTTCCCGCCACCTGCGCGACCGTCTGATGCGTGAGCTGAACACTGACGTTTCTCTCCGCGTCGAGGAGACTGATTCCGCAGACTGCTTCAAGGTTTCCGGCCGTGGTGAGCTGCATCTGTCCGTCCTGATCGAAAACATGCGCCGTGAGGGATATGAGTTCGCAGTAAGTAAGGCAGAGGTTATCTACAAAGAGGACGAGCGCGGACGCAAACTCGAGCCAATGGAAATCGCATACGTTGACGTTCCGGACGAGTTCTCCGGTACTGTCATCCAGCTCCTCAGCGAGCGTAAAGGCGAGCTTCACGGCATGAGCCGCGCAAGCGATGGTTCCACCCGTCTGGAGTTCGAAATCCCGGCACGAGGCCTGATTGGTTTCCGTGGAATCTTCATGACCTCCACCAAAGGAACTGGTATCCTGAACACCGAGTTTGAAGATTACGCACCGTACAAGGGCGACATTGAATACCGCAAACAGGGTTCCCTGATTGCTTTCGAGGCAGGCGAGTCCGTTACCTACGGTCTGTACTCCGCACAGGAGCGCGGTACTCTGTTCATCGGACCTGGCGAGAAGGTTTACGCCGGTATGGTTATCGGACAGAACGGTAAGGCCGAGGATATCGAGCTGAACGTCTGCAAGACGAAGCACCTGACCAACACCCGTACTTCTTCTTCCGACGAGGCACTGCGTCTGACTCCGCCGAGAATCCTTTCCCTGGAGCAGGCTCTGGACTTCATCGACAAGGACGAGCTTCTTGAGGTTACTCCGGTTTCCTTACGTATCCGTAAGAAAGAGCTGGATTCCAGACTTCGTAAGAGAGCGGCAATGAAATAAATTTTCATAAAATGACATAAGAACCGCCGGTTCACTCTTGATTTGAGAGTAAACCGGCGGTTCTTTGTCGTTTTTCTATTCTGTTTTCTATTCGTTTGTCGTTCCGCCATGGAAGCCGTAATACGTCTCTCCCGCTGCAAGATCCACGCCGTTTGCCGCTGCAAGAGTATGAATCGTGACAAGCTCATACCCGCGGTTGATCAGCTCCGGCACGATCGTTGCACACGATTCTACGGTCGTCTCGTGGATATCATGCATCAGGATAATGTCTCCCGGGCTTACACTGTCGAGAACGGCGCTGATGTTTGCCTGTACATTTTTTGTCTGCCAGTCCAGGGTATCGACATCCCACATGATGCTCGGGCGGCCGATAGATGCGAGCAGTTCATCGGTGCTGTTTCCATACGGGAAACGGATGACAGTTGCACCCTGTCCGTTGTTGTACTGGGCGATCAGATCATCCGTCATCTGGAACTGGGCAAGGCCGTCGTCGGTGCTCAGTTCTTTCATATTCGGATGCGCATAGGAGTGGTTTCCAAGCTCACAGCCGATCGCCGCCATGCGCGGGATCACATCTGCACCGTATTTTTCCACATTGCTGCCGAGCATAAAGAACGTCGCCTGTGCCCCGTACTGCTCCAGCGTATCGAGAAGCGTGCTGGTATAGACGCCTGGGCCGTCATCAAAGGTCAGGGCTACCATCATCGAGCCGTTGCGGTCTGGCTGGTAAACACCCTGGTCATCAAAGTAACAGCCTTTTCCGCCGATCGCTTTCCAGCCGGTCGCCATGTAACCATTGGAATCAAAATGGTACTGGTTTCCGTCGATATCTGCCCAGCCGTTGACGTAGTACGTTGTGGCATCCGTTGCGTACCACCAGCCCGACGAGCTGTACTGCCATCCCGGCGTCTCATTCGGCGGCGTGGTCTCCGCAAGCTTCTTAATTCCCGCATTTCCCGATCCGTCCTCCGCCTCCGGCGCCGTCTCGCTCACCGTCTTTGCGGCTGTGTCATTACTCAGTACAATTCCTTTTTTCGCAAGCTGCGCTCCCGCAAATTTCCAGATAAGCGCAAGAAAAAGAAGGCCGATTACCACACACAGGGAAATCCGTGATACTTTCTGCATCATCTGTCTGCGGCGCATCTGCTTTCTTCTCTGTTTCAATGATTTTCTTTCCATATGATCTGTTTATACTCCATCGTCCCGCCCCTTTGCGGAACTTTCTTCCATCGTAACACAAACGTTTTTCGACATTTTTCTACTTACTATCATAACGTGATCTGACCTAAGATGCAAGGCACAAATTCTTACATTTTTCCACTTCTGGTAAATTAATGTTTATCGTTTCTTAACATCTTGTCACAAAAAAAGAGTGACTCTGCACCCATGGTAAAAGCGGATACAAAATCACTCTTTGTCACTCTCTTTTAAAAAACCTGGTTTCTTTCTGGTGCTTTGCCACCAAATCACAGGTCTTTCACCTGTCCAGCCTGATTATCCTCTCTGCTTAAGAGTAACTGCAAAGTTTTAACGTTGCCAGAACAACGGAAGCAAACACCTTATGCCTCATGTCCTATTTTAGTCAGGAAATCGCTGCCCATCACCCATTTTTCGTTTTCCAGCGTCACAACGGACTCGAGTTTCCAGGTGACGGTCTCTATTTTGGTTTTGCGGAAGAAATGGAGGAAACGGGTTCGTCGCTCGATCGCAGCGGTCACGTTGGTTTCGATCTTCATCTGGTTGGATTCGTTGGTTACGGTTGTGGAGACGCTGCTCACGGTGATGCTGGTGATTCCGGTGTTGGTGTCGCTGTTCAGGTAGGCATCGCAGAGCTGCTGGTACTGTTCTTTGGCGGTTTTCTGTACGGCGGTGTCGGCGGAAAATTCATTTTTGATGGTGCTGAAGGATTTTCCGGCGGCTGCGGCTGTGAATACCTTGTCCAGGGACTCTTCTGCGCGGTCGGCGATGGTTTTGCCGGTGGAATCGTTGAGTTTTAAATCCGGCAGGAATTCCATGCTGCTGTTGTCCTGCACGAGGACGATCTCGCGGTATGGGTCTTTCTGTTTTTCGGTCAGTTCAATGGTGTGGCCGCCGAGGAAGAGATACGGGATTTTGTAGATGCTGACGTTATCTGCTGTCTCTTTTAAATACTTTTTCCCGACCTGCACGCCGTCCAGATAGAACGAGGCATCCGCCGGGACGGTGATTTCGACATCCGTCACGCAGCTGTCTTTCGGCACAACGTACCACTCTTTGAAGTTCCATTTTACGGTATCCCCGACGGCGATCTCCAATGTTTCTTCCTGCGAGTCGCTCATGCCTTTTAACGTGTACCGCACAGTATAAATCCTGTTTTCCCCGGTCTCAAGATTCTGTTTTCTGCGCATGAAAAAGCTCTTGATCTCCGGTGTTTCCTGCCCGTCAGTGCCGTCCTGTTTTGCTTTCCAGGTCATTGCATTGACGTAGTTCTTCCGCGACAGAAACGTGCTGTCCGGGAACTGGCATACATCGTATGCACTGTTCCAGTCTCCTGCCAGGCATGCTTCCACGTAATTCCGTCCTGCCGCCTGCGGCGCATACAGATACGCGCCTGCCATAAAAAATACGGCGCACAGAATCAGAAACAGACTGAGATTCACGATCAGAATCCGCAGACTCATCGGCAGATCACGAAATTTTGCCGCCTGTATTTTCACAGAAAGCTCCGTCGTCTCTTCTCCGTCTTTTTCCACATGGCGGAATCTTTTTCCTTTTCTTTTCCACTTCTGGAGCATAGTTTACCTCATCTTTTCCTCTTATTTAGACTGTTCTTTCACCGCATACGTATGCACCCGGTCGCTCTTCTGGCTGTATGCCTCTCCCTCGGAATAATACTCCTCCGATGTCGTGGAAAAACGCGTAATCGTCTCTTTCACACGCTCTCCCGCCGTTTGCTGGTGGAGAAACAGCGCTGCAATCATCAGAATCACAAATATATCCAGAATCAGTACCGCCGCATTTGCCACGATGCCAGGTAATTTTTTTATCCACATAGGCTTCCCTCTTTTCTGTCTCCATTGTAACAAAATGCTCCCGAAAACACAAGGAAAGCAGAGACCCCGGCGAACCGAAAATTCTCTGCTTTTCACAAATGACATATTTATTTTTTAACCTTGTTTCAATCCACAGTCGGTAATTTCACAGAGTCTGACATGTCAGCAGAATGCTGACTGTGGTTTGCCTCATGTCAGTGGGGGATACCGATTTCTCTCCGCCCGCCACTGCCGTTAACTTTCTTATTTGCAATTCATCTCACCACCTATAGAGGTGGGAGAATCCTTGCTATTATTTGTTGAAGGGTTTACTCCTCGGTATCATCCTTTGACGGAATCATTTCCTCAAAGTCGAAGTCGAGCATCGGCTCTTCCTCTTCAGCTGACGGCTCTTCAACCGGAGCTTCTGCCATCGGAGCTGCCGGAGCATCGTCCTCAAGATCTTCGGTCAGAATCAGATCCTCGTCCTCTTCTTCCTCGATCATGCTGTCGGTATTCAGATGAATGTTGCTGTAGCACTTCATACCGGTACCGGCCGGGATCGGTTTACCGATGATAACGTTCTCTTTCAGGCCTACCAGATGGTCAACCTTACCCTTGATAGCAGCGTCGGTCAGAACCTTGGTGGTCTCCTGGAAGGATGCTGCGGACAGGAAGGAATCGGATGCCAGGGATGCTTTGGTGATACCAAGCAGTACCTGTTTTCCTTCTGCCGGCTCTTTGCCTTCTGCGATCAGAGCTTTGTTGGTCTCGTCGTAATCCAGGAAGTCTACCATGTCGCCCGGAAGGAATTCGGTATCTCCGTTTTCCTCGATGCGGATCTTCTTCAGCATCTGGCGAACGATAACCTCGATATGCTTATCGTTGATTTCTACACCCTGCAGACGGTAAACTCGCTGTACCTCGCGGATCATGTAATCCTGAACGGCACGTACACCTTTGATCTTCAGGATATCATGCGGGTTGACAGAACCCTCGGTCAGCTCGTCTCCGGCTTCCAGAACTGTTCCGTCTGCGATCTTAATACGGGATCCGTAAGGGATCAGGTATGTCTTGGATACGCCGCCTTCCGGATTGGTAACAACGATTTCGCGTTTCTTCTTGGTGTCTTTGATCTGTGCAACACCGGCGATTTCGGTGATGATGGCAAGTCCTTTCGGCTTTCTTGCCTCGAAAAGCTCCTCGACACGAGGAAGACCCTGTGTGATATCTCCACCGGCAACACCACCGGTATGGAAGGTACGCATGGTCAGCTGTGTACCAGGCTCACCGATCGACTGTGCTGCGATAATTCCGACAGACTCACCAACCTGTACTGCCTCGCCGGTTGCCATGTTGGCACCATAGCATTTTGCGCAGATTCCGTTACCGGAACGGCAGGTAAGAATGGTACGGATTTTTACTTTTGTATAATGCTCACCGTTCTCGTTGATGCCGTCTTTGATGACACGGGCAGCACGTTTCGGGGTGATCATATGGTTTGCTTTTACAATGACGTTGCCGTCCTTGTCTTTGATCGTCTCGCAGGAGAAACGGCCTGTGATACGATCCTGCAGACTCTCGATCTGCTCTTTTCCGTCTGTGAACTCGCTGACCCACATACCCGGAATTTCGTCCTTGCCCTCGGCACAGTCGATTTCACGGATGATCAGGTCCTGAGAAACGTCTACCAGACGACGGGTCAGGTAACCAGAGTCGGCGGTACGAAGCGCGGTATCGGACATACCTTTTCGTGCTCCATGTGCGGACATGAAGTATTCCAGTACCTGAAGACCTTCACGGAAGTTTGACTTGATCGGCAGCTCGATGGTGTGTCCGGTTGTATCGGCCATCAGTCCTCGCATACCAGCCAGCTGTTTGATCTGCTTATCGGAACCACGGGCTCCGGAGTCAGCCATCATGAAGATGTTATTGTATTTATCCAGTCCGTCGAGCAATGCTTTTGTCAGCGCATCGTCGGTCTTCTTCCAGGTATCTACAACCTCTTTGTAACGCTCTTCGTCTGTAATCAGACCACGTTTGAAGTTTCTTGTAATCTTGTCTACCGTTGCCTGTGCTTCGGCGAGCATCTCCGGCTTCTGCGGCGGCACGGTCATATCGGAAATGGATACGGTCATGGCTGCACGGGTGGAGTATTTATATCCGGTTGCCTTGATATAGTCCAGAACCTCTGCGGTTTTGGTAGCTCCGTGTGTATTGATGACTTTTTCCAGAATCTGTTTCAGCTGTTTCTTTGCAACGAGGAAATCAACCTCAAGCGCAAGCTCGTTACCCGGAACCGTACGGTCTACGTATCCCAGATCCTGCGGCAGAATCTCATTGAAGAGGAATCTTCCGAGTGTGGAGCTTACGTTCTGCTGCATTACAGTACCATCTTCCATCTCTTTTTCGCAGCGGATGGTAATCTTGGTCTGCAGGGTAATATATCCGTTCTCGTATGCCAGGATGGCTTCGTTCATATCGCGGAAGAAGCTTCCTTCGCCCTTCTCGCCCGGACGCTCCTGTGTCAGATAGTAGATACCAAGAACCATATCCTGGGAAGGAACGGCTACCGGACCACCATCGGACGGTTTCAGCAGGTTGTTCGGAGAAAGAAGCATGAAACGGCACTCTGCCTGCGCTTCTACAGACAGCGGCAGATGGACAGCCATCTGGTCACCGTCGAAGTCGGCGTTGAATGCGGTACAAACCAGCGGGTGCAGCTTAATCGCTTTACCTTCTACCAGAATCGGCTCGAACGCCTGGATACCCAGACGATGCAGGGTAGGGGCACGGTTCAGCATAACCGGATGCTCTTTGATGACGTCCTCGAGAACGTCCCATACCTGCGGCTCGAGTTTCTCGACCATTTTCTTTGCATTTTTGATGTTATGTGCAGTGCCGTTGGAAACCAGCTCTTTCATAACGAACGGTTTAAACAGCTCGATTGCCATTTCTTTCGGCAGACCGCACTGGTAAATCTTCAGTTCCGGTCCTACGACGATAACAGAACGGCCGGAGTAGTCAACACGTTTACCAAGAAGGTTCTGACGGAAACGGCCGGATTTACCTTTCAGCATGTCGGACAGAGATTTCAGAGGACGGTTTCCAGGACCGGTTACCGGACGGCCGCGGCGGCCGTTGTCGATCAGGGCATCAACTGCCTCCTGGAGCATACGTTTCTCGTTGCGCACGATGATATCCGGTGCACCGAGCTCCAGCAGTCTCTTCAGACGGTTGTTACGGTTGATGATACGGCGGTACAGGTCATTCAGGTCAGATGTTGCAAAACGTCCTCCGTCAAGCTGTACCATAGGACGCAGATCCGGCGGAATAACCGGAACCGCATCAAGAATCATCCACTCCGGACGGTTTCCGGACTCACGGAATGCCTCAACAACCTCAAGTCTCTTGATGATGCGGGCTCTCTTCTGTCCGGTAGAATCTTTAAGACCTGCCTTTAATTCAGCAGACTCTTTTTCCAGATCGATTGCCATCAGAAGCTCTTTGATGGATTCCGCACCCATACCTGCACGGAAGCTGTTTCCGAACTCCTCTCTGGCATCCTGGTATTCTTTCTCGGTCAGAACCTGTTTGTACTGTAATTTGGTATCGCCTGCATCAAGAACGATGTAGTTTGCGAAATACAGAACCTTTTCCAGAGTTCTCGGAGACAGATCCAGGATCAGTCCCATACGGGACGGAATTCCTTTGAAATACCAGATGTGGGATACCGGAGCTGCCAGCTCAATGTGTCCCATACGCTCACGGCGCACACTGGATTTTGTTACTTCTACGCCGCATCGGTCGCAGATTACGCCTTTGTAGCGAATTTTCTTATATTTACCGCAATGGCACTCCCAGTCTTTGCTTGGTCCGAAGATTCTTTCACAGAACAGACCGTCTTTTTCCGGTTTCAGCGTTCTGTAGTTGATGGTCTCCGGTTTTTTTACCTCGCCATGGGACCACTCCCGGATTTTCTCCGGGGAGGCAAGTCCTATTTTGATGGCATCAAAGCTCATCTGGTAATTTTCTTTTTTTGCTGTTTCTGGCATTTGATTACCCCTTTCCTCGCAAAGCGAAGATCTACAAGTTACATGTCATCATCTGAACTTTCATCCAGATCAAGATAAGAGTCTTCTTCTTCATCCTCTTCCACATCTACCATTTCTTCTCCGTCAAATTCTTTCTTGGAGAATCCATAGTCACCAAATCTCTCGTCCTCTCTGTCAGAGTAACGGTCTCCCTCGATGATGTGGTTCAGGTTGGTATCACCGTAATCAACTGATTCCATAATTTTAACTTCGGTATTGTCATCACGCAGTACGCGGACATCGAGTGCCAGGGACTGCAGCTCTTTCAACAATACTTTGAAGGATTCCGGAATACCAGGCTCCGGAATATTGTCGCCCTTGATGATGGCTTCGTATGTCTTCACACGGCCAACCACATCGTCAGACTTCACAGTCAGGATCTCCTGCAGCGTGTAGGATGCACCGTACGCCTCAAGAGCCCAAACCTCCATCTCTCCGAAACGCTGTCCACCGAACTGAGCTTTACCACCCAGAGGCTGCTGTGTAACGAGGGAGTATGGGCCGGTAGAACGGGCATGAATCTTATCGTCTACCAGGTGATGCAGTTTCAGGTAATGCATGTGTCCGATTGTCGTTCTTCCATCGAACGGCTCACCGGTACGTCCGTCGCGGAGCTGTACCTTACCGTCTCTTGCGATATCAACACCCTTCCACAGTTCTCTGTGATCCAGATGCTCTTCCAGATACTGATATACTTCCGGAAGCAGAATATCTTTATATTTCTCGGAGAATGCATCCCATTCCATGTTTACATAATCGTTTGCCAGTTCCAGGGTATCCTGAATATCTTTCTCGTTTGCGCCGTCGAAAATCGGGGTGGATACGTTAAATCCAAGCGCTGCTGCTGCAAGGCTCAGGTGGATCTCCAGCACCTGTCCGATGTTCATACGGGACGGCACACCCAGAGGATTCAGCACGATGTCCAGCGGACGTCCGTTCGGCAGGAACGGCATATCCTCTACCGGAAGTACACGGGAAACGACACCCTTGTTACCGTGACGACCAGCCATCTTATCACCGACAGAGATTTTTCTCTTCTGTGCGATGTAGATGCGGACTGCCTGGTTTACTCCAGGAGAAAGTTCGTCGCCGTTTTCACGGGTAAATACTTTGGCGTCCACGATGATACCATACTCACCGTGCGGTACTTTCAGGGAAGTATCACGTACTTCTCTTGCTTTCTCGCCAAAGATGGCACGGAGCAGACGCTCCTCTGCGGTCAGCTCGGTTTCTCCCTTCGGAGTTACTTTTCCGACCAGAATATCACCGGCACGTACCTCTGCACCGATGCGGATGATTCCACGCTCGTCCAGGTCTTTTAAGGCTTCATCGCCGACGCCCGGAACGTCTTTTGTGATCTCTTCCGGTCCAAGCTTGGTGTCACGGGCCTCTGCCTCGTACTCCTCGATGTGGATGGAAGTGTAAACATCATCCTGTACCAGACGCTCGCTTAAGAGTACGGCGTCCTCGTAGTTATATCCTTCCCAGGTCATAAATCCGATCAGCGGGTTTTTACCAAGAGCAAGCTCGCCCTGGTAGGTAGACGGACCGTCTGCGATTACTTCGCCGGCCTCTACATGGTCACCTTTAAATACGATCGGTTTCTGGTTGTAGCAGTTGCTCTGGTTGCTTCGCATGAATTTGGTCAGATGGTAAACATCTTTTGTTCCGTCATCATTGTTCATGCGGATCTCGTTGGAGCAGGAATAGGAAATGGTTCCTGCTTTTTTTGCAACGACGCAGACACCGGAGTCTACGGCTGCTTTTGCTTCGATACCGGTTCCTACTACAGGAGCATCGGTGATCATCAGCGGTACGGCCTGACGCTGCATGTTGGATCCCATCAGCGCACGGTTCGCATCGTCGTTCTGAAGGAACGGGATCAGCGCCGTAGCAACGGAGAATACCATCTTCGGAGACACGTCCATGTAATCAAACATGTGCGGCTCGTAGGACTGGGTCTCATCCAGATAACGTCCGGAAACGTTCTTGTTGAGGAAGTGTCCTTCTGCATCCAGCGGCTCATTTGCCTGTGCTACATGGTAATTATCCTCTTCATCTGCGGTCATGTAGACTACTTCGTCGGTAACACGCGGATTTTTCGGATCTGATTTGTCAATTCTTCTGTATGGAGCCTCAACGAAGCCATACTCGTTGATGCGCGCATACGATGCCAGAGAGTTGATAAGACCGATGTTCGGTCCCTCAGGAGTCTCGATCGGGCACATTCTTCCGTAATGGGAGTAGTGTACGTCTCGAACCTCGAATCCGGCACGGTCACGGGACAGACCGCCAGGTCCAAGGGCGGAAAGACGTCTCTTGTGCGTCAGCTCTCCAAGCGGGTTATTCTGATCCATGAACTGGGACAGCTGGGAAGATCCGAAGAACTCTTTGATTGCAGCTGTAACCGGTTTGATATTGATCAGGGACTGCGGAGAAATTCCGTCGATGTCCTGTGTTGTCATACGCTCACGTACCACACGCTCCATACGGGACAGACCGATGCGGTACTGGTTCTGAAGCAGCTCACCTACGGCACGGATTCTACGGTTGCCCAGGTGGTCGATATCATCGGCATTTCCTGCGCCGTATTCCAGATGCATGTTGTAGTTGATGGAAGCGAAAATATCTTCCTTTGTGATATGTTTCGGAATCAGGTCGTGAATGTCACGTTTGATCGCCTGTTTGATCTCTTCGATATCGGTATTTTCCTCCAGGATCTTTTCCAGAACCGGATAGTATACTTTCTCGTTGATGCCAAGTTCTTCCTCGTCAACATCTACCCATGCTTTCAGATCTACCATTAAGTTGGAAAGAACTTTTACGTTTCTCTCCTCTGTCTGAATCCATACATACGGTACTGCTGCGTTCTGAATCTTGTCTGCGAGTTCCAGAGTAACGGTGGTGCCTTTTTCTGCAAGGATTTCACCGGTGGACGGATCTACAACATCCTCAGCGAGGATCTGGTTGCGGATACGGCTGCGCAGTGCAAGTTTCTTGTTGAATTTATAACGGCCTACCTTTGCCAGGTCATAGCGACGCGGGTCAAAGAACATGCTCATGATGAGGCTCTCTGCATTTTCTACTGCGAGAGGCTCGCCCGGACGAATTTTCTTGTACAGCTCGAGAAGACCTTCCTGATAGTTGGTGGAAGTATCTTTGGTGAAGCTTGCAAGAATCTTCGGCTCTTCACCGAACAGCTCTACGATCTCTGCATTGGAGCTTACTCCAAGTGCACGGATGAGGACTGTGATCGGAACTTTTCTGGTACGGTCTACGCGGACATAGAAGACGTTACCTAACAATATGAGAACTGCGGTAAGATATGAAACAAAAGAACAGGTAGTTGATATTCTTAAGCAAGTTGGTTTTGTTACAGATGAAATACCAGCTTCTGTTGCTATGGAACGTATAAATACATTAGCAATTAGTAATGAGTGTATTGATAAGGTGAAGAATGCTTATGATTATATCATTCAAGAAGGAGCAATAAAATAAAATATTCTTTTAATAGATATTTGTTATAAAGTTATTCATTTATTGTATATATTTGCACATGGCTGATAAATTAAGGAAAAAGCAAAATGAAGGTATTTCTAGTGTTCTGGAAATAGCTAAAATGATAAGAGGTGAAGAATTGCATGGGAGTAGTATAAATGAAGCTCCTATTCAAGAAGCTAAATATGAAGTTGAAGAGGAGAAAGAACCACTTCATGTAGAAATGGAAACAACTTCTTCGGAAGTTTTTAATTTTAATGGCTCTAGTGAAATGGATTTGACGGACTTATTAGAGTACATTAAAGGAAAAAATTATAATTGCAAGGAAGTTCTATATGTTGATACAGATGTAAAAGAGGTGTTTGGGTTGCTCAAAGCTAAAGCCAAAATACCTATTTCATCTTTAGTTTCGTTTATTTTGGAAGATTGGTTAACTAAACACCGTAGCGACATAAGTTCTTTGATTAAGCAAAAAAAGAACCGTTTTCTTTAGTACAGAAAAAGGGTCGTTTTGTGAAACAAAAGATTTTTGGTTAGGCTATAGACCCGTCCAATGGGTTTTTCCTCATTGGACGGATATTTTAGATAGAAACAATAATTTCTTTAGGGATTCCTGTATAATATGCTATTTTTTCTACAGGAATATTATCTTCTCTCATTTTTATTATAATATCAATATTTTCTTTAGTAATAGAAGAAGGTATAAACGTAAATAAAATGTCTGACAATTTGCTTATAGCCTTAATAACTTTTTGTTTGTCAGATTCTTTTTTTAAGTCTATTTCACTGAAAGTTGAAAGTTTATCATGCAAAATAAGATAATATATTCCTCCTATTATTAGTGCAGATATAGTTACAATGTCAATATCTGTATTGGAGAATATGTTTGAGAATTTTTGGCATAAAGGTAACGTGTGCAATTCCCGTAGTTGAGCGGTACGTTGACTAGTTTCATTGTTATTAGCTAGTTCCCATTTTAGAAGTTCTTGCATGATTTTATTTTCTGATAAAGATTGAAATAAACCTACAAGAATGTTCATATATAGTGCTTTATCGTTACTAGATTGTTTTTGTGATTTTACAATATCGCTAAACCAATAGTCGTATTTTTTTACATACTCGTCAATGAACTTATTCAAATCATCATATCTGTTATAGAATTGTACAGGCTCAATTTCAGCTTGTCGCATAATACCTGTAACTGTTAGATTAGAAAATCCTTCAGTTTCAATTAAATGGGTTGCCGCATTAATAATGCTTTCCTTTATGTCTTTGGCACTTCTTCGCTTTCTCCTTTCTTTCATTATTATTTTATTTTTATGTTCTTATTTATATCATTAAGAGTATTGACTAAAGATTCTAATTGTTCAAGTTTATGCGTGGCAAGAACGCTGACCCTTAATCTTGCTTCTTTGGTTCTTACAGCCGGATATACAATTCCAATTGTAAAGATACCTTTTTCTTGCAACATTTTAGCAATTTCGTAAACCTTTTTATTATCTCTTATCATAATAGGAAAAATAGGGGAAACAGATTTTCCTATGTCGAACCCTTCTTCTTTCAACCGTTTTCTAAGATAGTTCGTGTTTTCCCAAAGTTTGGTTCTTATTTGTGGTTCTTTTTTTATAATCTCTAAAGCTTTTAGTATGGATGCTGTGACTTGTGGGGTAGGGGCTGCTGAAAACACATTGCTGTCCGCATAAAATTTCAAGTATTGTATTATCTTCTTCGAAGCTGCTGCAAATCCCCCTACGCAACCAAATGACTTGCTGAATGTGCCAGTAATAATATCAATTTGACCTAAACAGTTATAGTATTCAGCTGTTCCTCTGCCATTGGCTCCCATTACTCCTATTCCATGTGCATCATCTAACATCAGCATGGTTTCATAAGTCTTGCAAAGAGTAATAATTTCCGGAAGTAAAGACAAATCCCCATCCTGGGAATATACACCATCTATTATTACAAGTTTAGTTTGATATTGCCCTTTGACTTCTTTTAGTACCTTCTCCAAATATTCTAGGTCGTTATGCCCAATTCGTTTTATATTTGTTCCTTTTAGTCCAGCCATTGCGCTTGTGTGGATATAAGGGTCTATCAATGCAATATCATTTTGACCCAATAAGGCTCTTAGTATTCCGGCATTTGCTCCAAATCCGGAAGAAAATAAAATAGCTTCTTCTTGTCCTACAAAAGAAGCTATTTCTTTCTCTAGCTGTTGGTGTATGTCGAGATAACCACCTATTACTTGTGCAGCGCAAGCACCTGTTCCATATTTTTTTATAGCATCTATACCTGCTTGTTTAGTTT
>ENA-UPWN01000678-UPWN01000678.1-human-gut-metagenome-genome-assembly--contig:-NODE-678-length-16204-cov-14.325665_pt1 | contig 16204 bp, 20 predicted proteins | sample MGYA00250050_ERZ773377 | MGnify/ENA primary metagenome ERZ773377 (study PRJEB29103, sample SAMN06112008) | human gut metagenome | biome: human gut; feature: ankylosing spondylitis patient; material...
TAAAAATCACTGCCAGTACAAATAAAACCACAAGTAAAATGTATACAACCTGACAGCGGATTATTTTTTTCTTTAGATATTGTTATAGTTATAAATGAAGATAAATATTTTAAAAAATTATATGATATTTCTTATTGCAATTATATCCAAAAGAATAATGTAATAAATCCTGAAAAAGCTTATTTTTCAGATTTAAAACTTACTGTAGGTGATAGTTAATATGGCTGGAGAAAAATTAACTGTTTCTGAAATGACTACTATGATGAATGATATAGTCTCACAAAGAAAGAGGTACCCTACTGGAACATCTGGAACTATAGCTTTTACTTCTGGAATGAAAGTTACTGCTGGAAATATAAATAGTATGAGAACTTGGATACAGGAACTTATGAACAAGTGTCCTGCAGCTGAACCTGCCCTACCTGGATCTTTATCTGCTGGAGCATTAATACAAAGAAATATTTTTACTGGAATGTCTGCATCTTTAAATGCAGTAAAAAATTGTCATAGCAATTGTCATAGCAATTGTCATAGCAATTGCGATTGTTATTCTCAAGATGGTGGTAATGGTAACAGTAATTAATTGGAGGAGATATGTCTAATAAAAGAGAAGATATAATATTTTTAAAAATCACTAACAGCTGTAATCTTGGATGTTCTTATTGCATATATAATCATAATAATGATGGTTTATATATAAATGAAAATAAAATAGATCAAATAATGTTTTATCATATAAATAAAGGATATAACAAAAAATATAGAGTAGATTTAATAGGAGGGGAACCAACTTATAACCCAGCTGAAATGTATAGAATAATAAATTATTTATTATATAAATATGACCAAAACATAATTCAACTCAATATAATAACTAATGCTATAAATTTAGATGATAATATGATTTTTCAATTAAAGAAAAACAAAAAGATTGTTCTTAGTATTTCTTATGATGGAGATGGGATATATAATAGATATAATAAGACTATATCTTTGGATATTAGAAATAAAATAATAAGATATAGTAAAGAAATACCTATAACAGTTTATACGGTTATAGGAATTAATCAAAATTATAATCCTTTAATAGATATTTATACAATGTCTAAAGGAATGGTTAGACAAAGAATTTTTGAAGATCACAGATCGTATACTTTAAATTTTGATGATTATAAAAAATATATTGATATTATGTGTGAAATGTGGAGAGATTATATATCATATTTAAATTATAACGAAAATATAATTAAAATGCCTTTAGCAAATATAGGTAAATATATTCATCTATTTTATAGAGGTGTAGAAAATGATGGATCGTTTGATATATGTAGTTATAAAGTCTTTTCAGATATTGATGATGTTTATGATAGATGTGCTAGGTATAATTATATAAAAAATAGCGGAATTGATAATCCATGTATAAGATGTACATCTTATGGAAAATATTTAACTGAAAGAAAAAGAGATATTGAAAAGGAAGTGATTTTTTTTGAATATAAAAATAAGTTTAGATAAAAATATTAATAATTTAGATGATTTAATTATAATAAATAGATTTATAAATCTATTTAAAGATATAATTATTGTATTTGATTATAATTTAGACAACGAAGAATATATAGATAAACATATTGAAGCAATAATTGGTAATGGTAGAGATGATATAATAAAAATTAATAATAATTATTCTTATGACGAAAATAAACTTATGCACATGTATTATATAATTAAAAGTGTTGATGATGTAAAAAATCTAGATTATTATAAAGCTTATAAAATAAGACAATTATTTATTGATGTAGATGATGAAGAAGAAATAAATAAAATTTTGAATATGCTTATAACTAATTATCCTTTCTTAGCAAATCAAATAATCAATAAAGAACTTATATGGAACAAATATTTATATATTCAGATAAATAGTAAATTAGATGTTTATTTAACTGACTATTCATTTGAAGAAATTGAACAATTTAAAGTAGGAAATCTTAGAGATATCAAAAATTTAGATTTTGAACTACTTGAATTTAATAAAAGGGAATTCTTTACTGATAAAAATAAATGCATGTATTGTAACAATATATTTTGTAAAGCTTCTCCAATAAGGAACTTTAAAAATTTATTTAATAGAAAATATATTGATGAAAAACAATGTAATAGATATAAATATATAGAAAAATATTTTTTAGCTAACAATCAATATATGCTTTATAATATATTAACTAATTATCTTGTTCCTTTTAACACTATAATAAATTCTTTTGAAAAATTAAATGAGTCTTTAAACAAAATTGAAGATAGACTTTATGGAATAGAAAAAAGATGTGATATTTATGAAAAATAGAATGATAGCTGAAATAGTTACAAATGAAAATTGTAATTTAAGATGTTCTTATTGCTTTGCTAGAAAAAAAAATAATACAGATTTTATGGATGACACAACTATAGATAATACATTATTATTTATAGCTAAAGAATTCAAAGATGGTAAATTTGAATTCTTAGATTTCAAAGTATATGGAGGAGAATCTATGATTTATCCTAATGTTCTTGAAAAAATTATTAAAAAATATATAGATTTTATAAATTATAATCAGATATCTGCTTCATTTATTCTCATTACTAATGGAACCATATATAATAAAAATATATTTAAAAAAGTACAAGATATAAGTAAAAAGACTAAAAATTTATCGTCATCTCGTGTTACATTCACTTTAGATGCATATAAGGAAAATCATGATAAATTTAGAGTATATGCAGATGGTTCTGGATCATTTGATACTATAGTTTCTAATATAAAAAAATTTAAAGAAGAACTCCCAGACTTTAGATTCAATATACAATTTGTTTTTACTGAAAATGTATTTAAAAATATAGATAAATTATTTGAGTTTGAAAAAGAATCTGGATTAATACTAAATGATTTAATAAGTACAGATATATCTTATTCCGGAGTAACAGATAATGAAATAGAATATGCTATAGATTTAATGTATAAAAACCATAAACATGGTGGAGGATCAGCTTATAGACTTGGGTTAAATATACCATCACCAATATGTAGCAGAACAAATTATTGTGGTTTTGGATATTCATATCTATGTGTTATTCATAATGGAGATATATATCCTTGTAGCAAAGCTTATCATAATAATTTAAATTTTATGAAAATGGGTAATGTAAACGAATATAATGGTATATTAAAAAATAGAGAATTTTATAAGAATATGACCATATCTAAAAAATGTATAAATTGTTCTGAAGGGTCTAATTGTTTAGGATATTGTTATATAGATAATTTATTAGATAGAGGCGATTCTGATAAAATTGATGATAATTTATGTAGAGTAAATAAAATATATAGCAAAGTTCATAGAAAATATTTTCCTTTAATAAAATCTAAATAATCCAAATATTTTATATAATTAAAAAAACTTTTTATACTAATTTGTACTAAACTATGTATAAAAAGTTTTTTTATACTATTATATCCCTTTGTTTTCTATATAAAAAGCTAATTTTATACTTTTATCTAATTCTTTTTTAATTCTTCTTTTTTTATTATTATTTAAACCTAAATATGTATATTTATTTACTATTTCATAGTTTAAAATAAAATATATATCATCTTTTCCTTCTAAATAAAACTTAGGTTGGTTTAATCTCATATTTTTATTTATTTTATAATCTCTTAAACCTAAGTATTCTTTTATATTTTCCATATGGTCATATGCTAATACTATTGCAAAATTATAATATTTTTTACTTTTTTCTATATCTGATAAAAATCTTTTAACAATACTATTATCTACTCCTACTTTTAATTCTATTAATAATTCTATATCATTATATTCGTTCTTGTCATTTAAAGATACAACGATATCAGGTCTTTTATCTTCATCGTTTATTTTAATTGTTTTTTTCTATATGCCCATTATATAATAAAAAAATATATATTTTATTAATATTTTAGTTAATTTTTCAAGATAGTTTATCAATCTGTATTCATTAAATATTTCATTTTTTGTTACTTCAAAATTATAAAATAAAAAAAATAAATCTGAATAAGATATAAAACTATTTTTATTCCTAAAAGATATCAATATTAAATCAAATATATCTATTTCATTTAATGGATCTTTTTTGTTTATTCCATTAGAAATTACATCTATTAATTTTTCTCTTCTGTTTTCTAAATCATAAATTTGTTGTTTTAATTCTTGATTTTCTTCATATAATTTATTATTTTCTTCTCTTAAATTATTTAGCTCAACCTGATCCAGCATAGACTATCGTCTCTTCAGTTATCTTTATATTGTAACTTTTTGTATAAAAAATTTCAATTAAATATTTGCAAATTTCCATTTATATCAAAAATATGATATTAATAAATTGGCTATAAAATTCTTCTAAATATTTTATAAATAGGAGGTGATTGCCATTGAAAGATACATAAATGCAAAAATTTATTTGAATGATATTTATTATGATAAGATAAGACTCACTTTATTAGATAATGAATCTCAATTTTTAAAATTAAACCTTTCAAACTTATCTAATCTTTCTGATTATAAAATGTTTGTATACTTTATTCTACCATTTCCTCTACAAAATATAGTTGCAGAAGAAGTAGAAGAAATAACAAATGAAGTTATAATTACTATTCCAAAAACTGCATTAATAATTACTGGAGAGTTAAAAATAGAAATAGCATTTTATAATAAAATTACATATCAATATTTAACAATTCCGAAAAGAATGAAACTTGAAATAGTTGAAACTATAAACGGAGAAAATCTAGAATCTGTAATACCAGGAGAAAGTATTTTAACATCTATAGTAGATCTAATAGATAAAATAGATAATATTTGTACAGAAAAGATTTCAGAAACTGAAACAGAACTACTAGTATTATTAACAAGATTAAAAAAAGAATTATCAGAATACCAAGTTTCTCTATCTAATAATTTAAAAGAAGTCAATAATGATTTATTAAAATCATCATTAGCTGAATTAAATTCTTTTCTTTTTATTTCAAAAGAAGATTTAAATAATTTTATTAATTCGAATAAAGTATCAATTTCTGATAACATTAAACAATCAATAGATGAAATTAGTACATTATTTGAAACAAAAAAAAATGAACTTCTTTCTTTATTAAAATCATTGTCATCTAATCTTAATTCTCAACAAGAAAAAATTATAAATTCAATAAATGATCTTAAAAGTAAATCTATCTCTGAAATAAATGATACATTAGAAGATGTCATATTAAGAATAGGTACTAATGATGATTCTATGTATAATCAATATACTCCTTCTATTAGAAAAGAAGCTGTTGATGCAGTAAAAAAACAAAAATTTGAAATCATTGAAGAAACAAGAAAAGAGATCAAAAGCAAAATAGAAGAACATATTTCTAATTTGAGAGAGCAAAAATTTACTATTGATATAAAACCTTATGTTACCAAAATAACTTTGCCTATTAATTTTATTTTAAATGGATTAACCAAGGTATTTTCTAATGGTCATTTATTAAATTATATGAAAGATTATTATTTCGACGTTCAAGGAACAAATATCATTTATTTAACAAAAGAATCTTCAATTTCTCAAACAATTGTTGTTACAGAAACTTTAGCTCAAGGAATTTCTCCAACTTTTAGTGAATATACTTGGGAAAATGTTCCTTATTCAACTGTTGTAAGAGATGAAAATGGTTCTTTCTCGGTAACTTCAATTAATGGAAACTTAAATGGTAACGCTTCTACTAGTGATAAATTAAAAACTCCTGTAAAAATTAACGGAGTAGAGTTTGATGGAAGCAAAGATATTGATATAAGCCAAATAAATTTAGAAATAGCATCAGAAGAAGAAATAGAAGCCATTTTTAAAAATTAAAATAGAAAAAGGAGAAAAAAATGATTCAATACAGAAATGTTATGCAATCAAATCAAAAAACAAACCTAATAGACGTTACAGGATTAACTAAATATAAGCAATTATATGATGCTTATCTTGCAGGAGAATTAGCTAAAAAAGCTAATACAACACACACACATGCAGCTACTGAAATAATTGAGGATGATACTCATAAATTTTTTACTCTTTTAGAAAGAACAAAATTATCAGGAATAGCAGAAAATGCTAATAATTATGTGCATCCTGAAAAACATGATGCTTCAGTAATTACTGAAACTTCTGAAAAGAAATTTGTAAGCGATACTCAAATTTCTAGATGGAATGATACATATACTAAATCAGAAGTTGATAACAAAATGGCAACAGTAACATCTGGATTAACTTGGAGAGGTTCATTTCAAACAATAGAAGAATTAAATCAAGTTGAAGATCCTCAAGATGGGTGGTTTGCAATAGTAGTAAATGATCCTTCTACTGAAATGAAAAATATACTTTTCGTATATGAATCTGCAGAGCCAGCTGGATGGAAAAAATTAGGAGAAATTCTAGCACCAGGTATTGTAACTGAAGATACAGATGGATTAATGTCTGCTGCTATGTATAAAGAACACAAAAAATATGGAAGTGATATATCTTCTTTACAAGGAACTGTTGAAGATTTTAAAACTGGAGTTGGACTTCCTGTTTCTAGTTCTAAAAAAGCCGGTTTAGTTAAAATTGGTGCAAACGTTAATGTAGCTGAAGATGGAACTATTAGCGTTGCAGCACCTTATGTGCATCCTTCTAAACATCAGCCAAATGAAATTGCTGAAACTTCTGAAAAGAAATTTGTAAGCGATACTCAAATTTCTAGATGGAATGACACTTATAGAAAATCAGAAGTTTATACAAAAGGAGAAGCTGATAGTGCTATAAATTCTGCTGTAACTCAAGCCACAGTTGTAGCATCTGATGAAGAAATTGCATCATTATTTGCTTAAAATATAAACAAAGGAGCACATATATGTCCTTAATTAATTTTAATTTATTATCAAACTATCATACAATGCTAAAAACATATTTAAAAAAAACAACATATGTGCATCCAGAAACACATCCAGCAAGTATGATAGTACAAGATCAATTTAATAAATTTGTAACGAGTACACAAATAGAAAGATGGAATAATAAATTAGATGCTGATGCTAATGCAGTGTCAGCGTCTAAATTATCAAAGCCTGTTACTATTAATGGAGTAGAGTTTGATGGAAGCAAAAATATAGAAATAAAAACTCAATCTATTAATTTTTATGAAATATATTTAACTTTGGAAAAAAATAATTCTATAATTAATATACCAGACGAATATGAATTTCAGGATAATTTTTGTATAATGTTATTTATCAATGGAATAAAACTAATAAATAAAAAACATTATAATATTAATTTTGAATTAAAAAAAATAAATTTAGTTGAAAGTTATTCTAATGATAGTGAAGTAGAGATAATAATATTTAAATAAGAGGTGAAAATATTGATAGTTATTTTAGATTTTTTAAAAAATAATAAATTAGAAATATTATGTACTTTTTTATTTATACTAATATCAATTAGTTTTTATAGATTAAGAACCAAAAAAGCAATTCAAAACTTAATAATTGAATCAATAAAAGAAACAGAAAAATATTTTAATTCTGATAATGGACAAGATAAATTAAATATTATTGAAGAAAGCATTAAAAATAAAATTTCAACTTTGCCTTTTTTTTTAAGAATTTTAGCTAAATGTTTTTGTTCTAAATATTGGATTGTAACAACTATTGAAGCATTATTAAATGAATTACAGGATATTTTTGATGAGAACGCAGTAGATGTTGATATAATAGGAAATGAATTTGATAAAAAAAAAGATTTGAAATAAATATTAAAAATAATGAATTTGAAATAGGTTTAAATAAAACCTATAAAAATTATGATAAAGATTTTGAAATATATGGAAAAATTAGTGCAAGTACTAACTTTAATGATAAAAATAGTTTAAATGCAGAAATAGGATTTAAGAAAAAATTTTAAATTATATAATTTTTTATTATAGTGAAAAAATAAGAGGTGATATCTTGTCATTAGAAAGGCACATACCATTAACAATTAATTTAGATACTTTAACTTTAGATGAAAGTAAATTTCTAACAAATCTAGATTTTGATACTCAATTTCTTGATTTAAACTTATCTTTAGAAGGATTAGAAAATTATAAATTATTTTTATATTTTTTAATACCTGATTCTAAAAAAACTATATTAGTAAAAGAGGTAAATGATTTATCTGCCAAAACATCAGTATTAATCCCAAAAGAATGTTTGATATATGAAGGTGAACTTAATCTGGAAATAGCTGTTTCAGATAAAGCTTCTGGAGCTTTTTTAACTATACCAGAAAGAATTTCTATTAATGTTGTAAAAACTTTAAATAGCGAAAAAGAAGCTATTGTAGAAAAAGAGTTTAAAAATACAATTCATTCCATATTTAAAGAACTAACAAATGCTTCTAATACTTCTTTAGAGGAATTTACTACAAATATTAATTTAATAGTTGAACAAAACAAAACACATTTAGATGAATATAAAAATACATTATCTTTAGAGCTTGAAAATTCTCAAAATTCTTTTAAAGAATCAATATTTGTTGAGTTAAATGCATTAATAGAAGAACATACAAATACTATAAACTCTTTAAAAGATGGAATTTTGTCAGAAATTATATCTAATAAAGAAAGTGCATTATCTAGTATAAATGAAAAAATTGTTGATATTAAAAATAATGCCCAAGAACAAATTAGATTATCTAATATAGAAATGAATAAAATATTAGATGATTTGATTAAAAGAATAGGTAAAAAAGATAATGATATGTATGATCAAACTACTCCATCTATCAGAAAAGAGTTAATTGATTATTTATATTCAAAGAAAAGTGATATAGTAAATATTATTAAATTAGATTCGATAACCCAATTACAAAATCATATTAAAACTTTACAAGAGCAAAGATTTATAGCAATAAAATCCGTTTCTTCTAAGATTATAACACTACCAGCAACTTTTGTTTGTAATCAAATGACCAAGGTTTTTGCAAATGGATTAATGCTCACTCCTGGAAAAGATTATACAGTATCTAAAGGATCTATTATTTTTAATAAAGAATTTAACGAAGAGCAAGAAATTATAGTTACAGAAACATTAGCTCATAATATATCTACAAATATGCCTAATGTTAGTTATGATAATATTCCAGGAACGATAGTCATTAGAGATAATGAAGGATCTTTTAGTGCTAATGTTAAAGGAAACTTAGAAGGAAACGCTTTTACTGCTAGCAAATTACAAAACCCTATTTTAATTAATGGAATATCTTTTGATGGTAGTGAAGATATAAATATATCAGTTGATCAACCAGAGTTACCAATCGCGAATGTTGAAGAAATAGCTTCTGTTTTCTCAGAAGAAGTAATAACTATAGAGAAATTAATTAATTTAGTAGGTTTAAAAGAATTTCATGATCAATTTAAGGAATTTTTATTAGAGCAACTTAAAACTAAAGCTAATTCTTCTCATAGTCATACATTAGATAATATTACAGAAACAGATACTAAAAAACATTTTACAGTTACTGAAAAAAATAAATTATCTTCAATTGCTGAAAATGCAAATAATTATGTACATCCAGAAAAACATGATGCTAGTGTTATCACTCAAAATACTAATAATAGAATGGTTACTGATGTACAAATTAATACTTGGACAAATGATACTTATAGAAAAACTGAAGTTTATACAAAAGAAGAAGTTGAACAAAAGATACAAGAAGCTATATCTTCTATTCAACATCAACAATAATTTATTTTAACCTCTTTGTAGTTTAGTTTTTTCAAATATATTTGTTTAACTGTAGCTCTAAATATTTAAAAAAATTAATCGTGGAGGTTACATGAGCATAAAAGATATTAAAGAAAAAATCTTTTATATAGTTATTGGGACAGTAATTCCTATTGCTATTAATATGGTTATAGGAAAAGGAAACCAAATAAATGATTTAAAAGATGATTTGAATGAAAAACATAACAAAATTACTACTGAAATTCAAATAATGAATGAAAAAGATAAAAATAGAGATACCATATTGGAAGATATGAATCATAAAATACAAAAATTAGAAGAAAGTAGAGATAATTTATCAGATTATTATGTTACTCGAGCTGAATTTAATAGAGTTATAGAAAATCAGCAAAAAACTATAGATAAAATAGATAAAAATGTAGAAAAAATTGTAGAAAGAGTAATGTATAAATAATATCCGATAAATATATTATTATAAAATTAGAGAGTATATTAGGCTCTCTTTTTTTTCGCCGGCGTATTTTTTATTTCTATTTCTTTTATTCTTGTTTTTATTAACAATGGATTTCTAATTTCTTCTCCTTGAAAAATAAATAAAATCATTCTATTTAAAAATAATTCTATTTCACATATAGATTTCTTAATAAAATTTATATCTGCATTTACTAATTCTAGATCAAATGGTTTTACAACTTTCATTCTTCCTAATGTTACTTTATGACTTATAAATATTTTTGCTGCCTGACATAAAGACATTAATTTATTAAGCATATCATATTCAATAATATTAGTGTTGAAATCATTTTTATATACTTGCAGCAAATCTATATTAACTATTGCTTTTAATACATTTTCTTTCAATTGTTTTTCATTAAATAGTTTTTCTCTATATTTATCTAAAATCGATAAATTATATTTTAGTAATTCAGATATATGCATAAAATCTTGCATTTGTTTTTTATCATACATAGGATCAAAATCATTTTTTCCTATTTTTATATTAAAAATTTTATTAAAATCAGAATAATTATTAATATTATATAAATCATTTGAATTATCTTTAAATAATTTTTTATAATCATTCATTTTTGCATATTGTTCTATTATTTTATTAAACATAAAAAAAATAGAATATAATCCCATTGGCATACTAGGCTTATAATATTTATAATATTTTTTCAAAAATAAATTTACATTATATTTTAATTTGTTATAATCTCCGTTTTTTATAGAAGTTTTATGCATCATTGACATTCTATAAGCTTGATTTATAAAATCAAAAGCCTCTGTAATAACTAATGAAGAGTCTAGTTTTAAAAGCTTCATTTTCTCATACACTTCTTTTCCACATACATTATAAATAGTTATCATTCCTTTTTCTATATTTTTATCCACTTCTTCTTTTGTTATTTTTTTTTCTTTCTTTTTATAATTTTTTATTTTTCTTGCCATTTTTTCTCCTTTTTAAATATAAAAAGCAAGAAATTATTTTTTCTTGCTTTTTTCAATTGTTTCATATATCAAATCAGTAATTTCTTTCTTTTTTATTTTTTGATAAATTATTAATATTTATATTTTCTACAGTCATATTAATATTTCTTCGTTTTGTTTTTATTATTAGGTTTATATCATTAGGTGAACCTCTCCCACTTAAAATTACTTTGTAATTTTTGAAGTGGGAGCTTCTTCTTGGGAAGTAGTTGCTTTTGTTAGCCAACTATATTTACCAAGCTAACCCCGTAGTTCCTACGGTTCTTTTTATTCTTAGACTGCTTGTTTTATTCTTAGACCTTCATTAAAACTTGTTTTATTTACTCTCTTTTTCATTTACTTTTTTATCTAAAAACTCTAATATTGCTTTTATTAATTTTGATAGAACTCTTGCCATTATTCCAAAGAAAGCCCCCATTCAAATCATCTCCTATTAATTTCTATCATTCTATTATTTATTTCTTTATCATCTTTAAAATCTGCAACTTCTATTTTATTGGTTCCTTCTATATTCTTTATTATTATTATCTTATTTCCTTCTTCGTCAAATTTTATTAATTCTTTTTCCTTATTATATTTTGGATCAATTTTTAATTCGAATATTTTATTATATGGATCTTTTTCAGAAAATATTTTTTGTGTTATTGTTTCAGGAATAATTTTTGTAAAATAATTAAAATTAGTTTCTATAATTAAATTTCTATATACTCTTCTTTTTTCTAAATAACTTTCTAAATTTATATAAACGTTTTCTGCCAGTGAATAATTTTTATTGATAAATTTTCCTTCATTTACTTTAATTATAGTTTTTGTTTTATAGTTATTATCACTATATGGTATTTGTTCATACACAATAATTTCTTTATCTAGTTTATTATCTTTTACATTCAACTCAATTATACCGTTTCCAAGCAAATAATACTTCCCGTTAATAATTTTATTCTTATCTTTTCTATCTTTAACTGTAGCTATTCCGTTTTCATAGTCTATCTTTAAATTTTTTGATTTTTTTATTTCATTTTCTATATCCTTAAAATCAACTATTGATCCAATTCTTGTTGAAATATCTTCGTCTAATATTTCTACTTTATTACCACAACCAACAAAACTAAAAATAAGTATTAAAATTATTAGAGCTTTCTTCAACATAACATCATCCCCTTTTTTTATTTTAAAAAATCTTTATATATAGATATTAATTCTTTTTCTATTATATCATAATTGGGCTTTTCTTTTAATAAATTTTCTTTTGAATCTATAATGCTATTAATACTCATTTCTATATCTGATATAATGGAAAATAAAGTATCTATATCTACTTTCCCTAACTTTATATTCATAAGCATATCTTTATCTTTTAATGGAAAAACTAAATTGTTTGTAGTAATTAATTCGTATAATTCTAGTAACATCCTAACTAAATGATAAGCAAATTTTGTATCATAACCATATTCTTTTATCAATTCTTGTCTATTGCTAGAATTTTTTATAATTTCATTAACTTTTTTCAAAGCTTCTTTTATAGTTATATTTTTATTTATATTATATTCCCCTATCCCATATACATCTTTAGATATAACTATAAATAATTCTTTAAATTCCGGTTCTTCTTTTAACTCTGGAAGAATTAAACCTTCATTTAAATTAAACCTTTCAAGAAAATCTTTTATTTTAAATAATGTATCTAAATTAGCTTTTTTAGTTATCAACTTTCTTTTTTGAGAATTTGCGTATCCCAAAAATGTTTTTATCATTTTCTTGCTTAAAAATTCTTGTTTTAGATTTAGCAATCTTCTTCCATATTCATTTATATATATTATGTTTTTCTCATCTACAAATAATACTTCTAGTATATTAGGATTATTATCTATAGCTAATTTAACGAATCTTTTAAGCTCGTAAAAAGTTTTATCTATTGCGTCTTTAGAATTCCTTCCTGACTTCAATTTATCTTTAATTGATAAATCAACTTGTTCTACTTTTTGAAGACCTAAATGATATTCTATAGGAGCTAAAAATATTCCTATATAATCTTCATCTGAATTTTCAGTATTCAATCCATATAAATGGCTACCACTTCTTATTTCTAATATTTTATTTTTCTCTGCTATTTCTACTTCTTTCATAGTTTTTCTCCTTTTTTCATTAAAAAAGGAAGAGACAAAGTTCTTCCTTAACAAAAATATTATTCTAATCAATTCTTAAATAACAAAGCAATCATAATTACTTCATCAATAAACGGAATAGGATCTGGTATAATTATATTCAACATTAATAAAAATACTTTCAAGTATTTCGGAGATATTGAATATGCCGCTAAAAATATAAATATTAAAATCAAATATAACATTTAATTGCTTCCTCATTTTATAATATATAATATTTTCGATTATTGTATCATTTTTTTTCATTTAATTCTATTACTTTTTTAAAATTATCAAGAAATGTATTTAATAATATTGTACTTTCTATTGCTTTATCTATATCTCCGTCTATATGAAATTCTGTTATTTTTAATTCATTTATATCTTTGTTTAAATCTTCTCTAGTTAATCCGGAAAACTTTAACACTCTGGCTAATTGACTTGAAGTTAATTCTTTCTTATTTTTTTCTATTAATATAAAATCTTCTAATGTACAATTTATTATTTCTGCATAATGTTTTTGTTTTAAATTTTGTTTTATTCTTAATTCTTTAATCCAATTACCTATTTTCATAATTTGCCTCTCTTATTATTTTTAAAAATAATTCTCTTTGATAATGATACATCTTTTTATTTTTTGATAAAAAATCTTCTATTTCTTTAATATCATTTTCTGACATTATTCCAAACAAATTTTTATTCATACATTTAGAAAGTAATAATTCAGTTTCAGATATTTCTTTCTTATCCTTTTTTATAAAACTTTTTATTCTATCTACATCAATCATATCTTGGATGTCGTTAGAGTCTCCTAAATTATAATTTGATTCTATTATTATAAAATGTACAAAATCTACAGAATTAATAAGCATATTAGGATAATTTGTTGAAACTATAAATCTCAAATTTTTAAATTTTTCTTTTAACTCTTCTAAAATATTTAATCTATCTTTATATTCTAGATTTACTTCTATATTATCTATTATTATTATCTTAACTTTTTCATTTGCTAATTTTATTGTTTCAAATAAATCATTTTTAGATTTATGGTTTTCTATATATAAAGATATTTCTCTATTCTTTAAATATAATTCTCTTAAAACTGTTGTTTTACCTACTGAATTTTCACCTAATAAAATTATGTTATTATTCAATGTAGAAATATCATTTACTATCATTTTTATTTTTTTATTGAAATTCATTTATTTCCCCCAATATTCTTTTGCCAGTCTTAATAAATCATCCTTATTATTTAATTTATCATTTTTTATCACTGCATGCAATAAAAAATCTAGAATTTCTCCAATATATGGTCCTTGATTTAATTTTAGTTCTTTCATTATATCTTTTCCATTTATATCTAAATCTTTTAACGAAATAGGAAGTTTATTTCTTAAAATTTCATCTATTAACAATTTTAATTTATCAATAGATTCAAAATCATATGGCGGATTATGAGCTATTCTATCTGCTTCTATAACTCTAAAAAATCTATAAATATCTTCTTCTCCGAATCTATTTAAAAGTTTTTTAGCGTAAGGTTTATCTATAGAAGACTTATAAAATAAATGATATCTTATTAATTTAACTACCCTTTCGATAGTATTGTTATCATATTTTAATCTTTTTAATATTATTTCTGCCATATCTGCTGATATTTTTTCATGTCCATAAAAATGTCCTTGTTTATCTTCTCCTATAGTAAAACATTTAGGCTTTCCTATATCATGAAATAATAGAGCTAGTCTTGTTATTAAATCTGGTTCTACACATTCTACTGCCCTTAATATATGTATATCTAATGTGAAACAATGATGTTTGTTTCTTTGATTAAAATCTATAACTTCACTCCATTCTGGAATAATTTCTTGTAATATATCATATTCTTGCATAAGATTAATGGTTAAAGAAGCATATTTTGATAACAATATTTTATTTAATTCTTCTCTTATTCTTTCTTTAGAAATATTATTTAATAAATTTTTGTTGTTTTTTATTATTTCGCAAGTTTCTTTATTACATAATAATCCTTTTGTTGCAATAAATCTAAAAAATCTTAATATTCTTAAAGGGTCTTCTTTAATTCTTTCTTCTGCATTACCAACAAAGTTTATTTTATTTTCTGTATAATCATTTAAAAATATAAGATCATCATAAGAAAAAATATTCTTTCCATCATATGCTACAGCATTTATATTAAAATCTCTTATTTTTAAATCTTCATATATATCATTTGTAAATTTAACTTCTTGCTCTTTTCTGTTTTTAGGTATTCCTTTACCTTGTCTCATTTTAGCTATTTCATATGTTATTCCATTTAGTTTTATTTGTACTACACCAAAATGTTTTCCTATTTCTTTTGGAGAAAAGAGAGAGAAAATTTCCAATAATTTATCATATTCTATATCTGTTACAAAATCACAATCTTTTGGCTCTACTCCTAAAAGTAAATCTCTTATATAACCACCAACAATATATCCTTGTCCATTTTTTTGCAAAGTTTCTAGAATAAATTTTATATCTGGTGTTAAATTAATTTTATAATTAAAAATATCAAAAGCCATTTTACCTCCTATTTATATAGCAAAGTATTTAATACGATTAAATTATAAGTAAAATAATCAGAATCCAAAATTAAAGATTCTATATCTTCTTTTAATAGTTCTTTATAGATCGGAAGAGCGTCGTGTAGGGAAAGAGTGTAGATCTCGGTGGTCGCCGTATCATTAAAAAAGGGAAAAAATAAGAAATAGTAGGTGAGCATAGCAA
>ENA-UPWN01000680-UPWN01000680.1-human-gut-metagenome-genome-assembly--contig:-NODE-680-length-16171-cov-16.937803_pt1 | contig 16171 bp, 3 predicted proteins | sample MGYA00250050_ERZ773377 | MGnify/ENA primary metagenome ERZ773377 (study PRJEB29103, sample SAMN06112008) | human gut metagenome | biome: human gut; feature: ankylosing spondylitis patient; material...
AAGCAGAAGACGGCATACGAGATTCTGACATGTGACTGGAGTTCAGACGTGTGCTCTTCCGATCTGAGGTAATTTCAAGACTCCGGCTGAGACTCGTGTCATCAAAACCACAGAGGCAGAGATCTTCCGGAATCCTAAGGCCAATGGTACGGCAGGCGAGAAAGATGAGTTCGGCAACCTGATCATTTTCTGCGAGAAGTGCAGTAATTCCATTTTGCCGCAGGGTAAGGAGCTGCTGTTGAAAAGGTGTGATTTCTGTTGAAAGGGCATCTTCTGTAGAAAGTGCATGTGGCCAGGTGATAAGCTGCCGGGAATCGGGCATGATTCCGGCGGCTTTTATTTCGTGCAAAAATCCGCCGAAACGATCACGGGAGCATTTATTCTTTCTTCATTTGAAACAACTGTAGAAAAACAATAGTTAAATAATTCATTGAAGAATTCTTGATGAAACTCTATTAAGTTGTTACTTGAATAAAATTGTTTGTTAAATTCATCTTTAATATTGTTATTTGAAGATGTTGTATATAAAGAAATAAGATCTATATAATTATAAAACATAGCTAATTTATATATAGATAACTCTCTGGAATTAAAATTATCATTATTTAATTTTAATTGATTTAAAAAAATAGAAAAATTAAAATCTTTATAATTAATATTTTTATTTATAATGTTAAAATAATTTAAATATTCTCCGTTTTCTTCGATTAAATTATCTATAAAATAATATTCTTTATCACCAATTAATGAGTTTGGTAAAGAAAAACTAGTAAATGTAGATGAATACATAGAAATGTAATCTGCTATATTAACCTTATACAAATTTGTACAATTAATATTTCCTGCTTCATAAAGTTCCTGTTCGTCAAAACTACTAAGGTGGTCTAACTCTCCACAGGCTTAAATTCGCCACAGCAGTGTAGCTATTTTATATATCTTTATGCTATTCTACTTAAATTTATAGAAGCATTTAAATCTCTATCTATTATAGTTCCACACTCCTTACAGTAGTAAGTTCTATCTTTTAATTTTAAATCTTTCTTTATAGAACCACAGTAACTACAAGTTTTACTACTTGGAAACCATCTATCAGCTATTACTAACTTAATATCATTATTTTTACATTTATAAATTAGTTGTCTTCTTATCTCATAGAATTTAGCATTCATAACAGAATTAGCTAACTTATGGTTTTTCATCATACCTTTAACATTTAAGTCTTCTATAGTAATTCTTTCTGGATTTAACTTCATTAATTCAGAAGTTATTTTATGAATATTACTATTTAAGATATTTGTTTTTTTAATTTGATATTTACGTAGTTGTCTTTCATATTTTAAAAGATTTTTAGATTTAACTAAATCTGAAAACTTGGTTCTCGTTTCCATACAGTAATCTATCATCTTTTGGTAAATATGACTTACTTTTCTTTGGAACTTTTTAATTTTTTTATCTATCTTTTTAGTATGAGGTTTTTTAAATGATTGTCCATTAGAGCATACAAATAATGTTTTTAATCCTAAATCTATTCCTATTGGTTCTGTTTTATGTTTCTTAGGTATTGTTACTTCTCCTAAATCAACTGAAAATGATAACCAATAATCTATTCCATCAAAACTTAATCTAGCATTCATAAGTTTTCCTTGTAAGTTAAGCTTTACTTTAGAAAGTTTTACATCTCCTAATTTTTCTAACTTTACATATCTACCTTTAAACACCATTCTATCAGTCCTAGTTGGACATTTTAGTTCTGATTTTCTAGTTTTATATTTAGGATAATATTCACTATGTTTTATAGTAAATCGAAATCCTTTAGTTATTGATTTCTTTTTAGTTTTTTCAGAATAAGTAATTCCTTTAGTTTTAATATGTTTAAACCATTTTTTAAAAGCTTCACTACAATCTATTGAAGTCTGTTTCAACATATTTGCACTAACATCATTTAACCAAGAATATTCCTTATTTTGTTTTAGTTTTGTTATTAACTTTTGTAAATCTATATTACTTAGTGTTTTTTTATTTTCGTCATAATACTTTTGGATAGTATCAATACACCAATTATAAATAAATCTACTACAACCAAAACTTTTATGTATAATTTCTTGTTGTTCTTTTGTAGGATAGATTTTTATTTTGTATCCTTTAATCATTTTTTTCTCACCTCATATATATTATATCAAATAGATATGAGATTTTAAAATATATAAAATTTTTAATGTACAATTTGTATAAGCTCAATAACTTTTTCCAATGGACGCAACTCCATTGAAGTAATTTCGGTTACCCTAATTACCACTATCTTTCGATACGTGCAAAGACTATTTGTCCGCTTTTACCTAATAGGCAGTCAGCGTCGGTATTTTTCTTCCTCCATTCGCTTGAGGCTTTACTCCCTCGCCAAGGGATAGTCGTTGGGGGTTATCCTATTCGGATATTCCCTGCTAAACAGCCATTCTTAATACCACTTAGCACCTATGAGTCATTTAACTCTCATAGGCTTTTATTTCAGCATATGGCATCCTTAATACTTTTTTCTACTTTCGTAACATTCACGCTTGAGCTTATTTCATCTCTACGTTGTAGTGATTAAGGCTTTAGGTCATTCCTAGCATTAAAACCGAGGTACACACATGTTTCCATATATGCAGAGTGATTTTCTATATATTTATATACTTGTCATATTTTGACTAATATTTTATATACAGTTTTGTTGCTCCAAACTTTGCTATATAATAACTTTTGTTACCGATATCAGAGTATTCATTTTCTGCTTCAATAATTGTAGATAACATTTTTAAAATACGATCACTAGAATCAAAACTATTTGATAATAAATAATTTATACAATTTTCTAAATAAAAACCTACATTATTAAATCCATAAGAAGCTTTTTTTATTTGAGAATTACTTATATTATTTGGATTTAAATTATCTAAAGAAAAAATGTTATAAGAATTAACTTGCAATTGTATTGTTATAATAACACCATTCATATTTTCTATATTATTAAAAATAATATTTTTTATAGATGCACTGTGAAAATCAAACATATTTAGTAAAGGGTGTATTATTTCAATTTTATGATTACTAATATTTTTATCAGATAATTGCTTTATTTGAGATATTAATTCATTATCACTTTCATCTAAAATTAATTTAAAATTATAGAAACTCTTATCTGTAGCAATGAATGATTTGGTTGGGATAGTTTGTCCGTGAATAGGAGTGGAAGATATTATATTATAAGTTATTAATTCAATTTGAGAAATATGTTTATCGTTTATTTGTAAAATATAGTTTTTGTCTAAATCTTCATAATTTTTTAAATTAGAATAATATACATTTTTTTTATATACATCATCTGAAGTTACATTAAAATCATTAGAGGAAATTAATACCTTTTCTTTTAATAACGCATTTAGTTTTTCTATATTATATATTTTAATTTCTAAATTACTATTAGTTATAATATTAGAATAATTTTTATTTATTTCATTTAAGCATATTGTAGTAAAATTTGTTTCATTGTTCCAATCATTAAATGTTTTGAAAAAAGTTGTCATCTCAGCTTCGTTAAAACCATTTTTATGTAAAGATAAACGCATATAGACAGAATAGCCATTGTTTGTTTGTTCTAAAGAATTTATTTTAAAATTTTCAAGAAATACTATCAAGTGAGTTATTTCTTTTTTTAAGTTATCACTATATTTGAAATCTACTACTGATTGTTCTATATATAAAGAACTTTTAATTTTTTCTAAGATATATTTATTTTTTAAAGGAAGAGCTCCTAAAGCCTTAAACATAGAATATATTAATGCAATATTCGGTAATTCTTCAGCATCTATTAGAAATTCTATATTTATTGTATCTATTGTATTTAAATTATTTTCATCCAAGGAAGAACCAAATCCTCTAATAGCTGTTATGCTATTAGAGAATTTAGAAGTTTCAAATGTTAAATTTTTAAAACCATTATTTGCTACCTTGATATTATTAATATATAAAAATTCTTCTTGTTTAAAAAAATCCATTAATAAAACTCCTTTATGTTGGTATTTATATTATAATTGCCAAGTGTTCTGTACAAAGAACCTTTTGTTTCTTCATATTGCTTTTCATTAATGTCTAATTCTACCACACTTCTATTAGATTGAAAAATTCTAAAGAATAATCCTAAAGTTGCAATTGCTCCTCCTATTGTTAGAGCTTTTTTATTTTTTTGTAACATTTCAGCAACCTGAGTTTTAGTACTACTACTAGCAGTAGTTTGCTCTACAACTTTAGCTGTTGCCTTAGAAGATTTTTTTATATTCTCATTTTGTTCCTTTAGTTTTTCTAATTGCTCCTTTAATTTAATAATCATTTGAGTTTGGTTGCTATTATCTTGCTTATATTTTTCAATAGTTTTAGACAATTGCTCTGAAATATTTTTATTTTTTTCTCTTTCTTTGGCTAAATCTTCTTTTAAAAATTCTATTTTTTGATATGCTTGATCTATTTTATTTCTAATATTAGCTTCAGTTTCTTCCATTGAAGTTTGAATATGATTAATTTTACTAGTTAATTTTTCGTTGTTTTTTGTTAAATTATCATATCCATTGTATTTAACGTTTAGATTACTTATTTCATCTTTTAAATTTTTTATTTCCTCATTAGCTGTATATAAATCATTCTTTAATCTTTTTATTTCATTTTGACTTTCTATATATTTTTTCTCATATAATTTAACTTCTTCAACATTTTTTTCTAGATTGACATTAGAATCAGTAATATTTTCTATTATATTATTTACATTTGATTCTGTATCTTTGTAATCAGGAGAAATTTGGGAATTACTTATATTGTTTGCTACCACTTTTTCTACATTATTTGTATCATTAATTAATGTTTCAATTTCTTGAGAATTTTGAATTTCATCTAAAGTGTTACTTATAACTTGATTGTTTTCATATAATTCATCAGCAAGTTCTGTAATACTTTTTAATTCGCTATCTATATCTGATATTCTTTTTAATCCTATATTAGAAATTGCATAATTTATAGCATTAGTTAATTTTGATTTTAGAGCGGTTTCAAATCTAAGTCCAGAGTTTTTATTGTTAGGATCGAAATATTTTATAATATTATAAAATAATCCTTTTTCATTTATTTGAGAACGTAATCCGCCGAAAATATTTACAACTTTTTTATTAACATATTCTACTCCGTTAGAATTTGTTTTTACATCTTTTACAGCTAATGTATTTGTTATAGCACCTTTGGAAATTAATAATCCTATATTAGAAATAGTAGACAATAAAGTGTGATTATCTAATTTTAAATCAGAAATATTAAATCCTTGTTTAGTAAAATCTTTATTTAAGATTACAGCTATAGCTTGCTGAATAACGTTATTCAATTCTGAGTCTATGTCTCCTTTAAAGAATATATCACTTATATCTTGGATAGATGATATTTTCTTATTATTATATAAAAATTCTTTTCCATTCATTTGAATTTTTAATTTATTGGAAACGTCTATAATTTTATCAAAATCAATCATATTAATCAAAGAATCATTATCCATATAATTTGATATCAATCTATCTGTCTTATTTAATTGATTCATATTTAAATAAGGATCTGCTCCACCACCTAATTTTGAAGATATTGATAATTTTTCAATCATAGTTCCATATGTATTAAAATATCTTAATTTATTGGAAACTTCTTTAACTTTATTTATTTTTTTGTATATTTCAGATTCTCCAAGAATAGTCTCATTATTTTTTAAAAACGTTTCTATTACAGTATTAAACGTACTATCTTCTGAGGCTATAACAGAAAATTCTCTAAATGAAGTTAATGCTGAGTGAACAGGCCCTGTCCTATGTATTCCGGTATAAGCTTCATATCCAGTATCTGCTAACCATTGATTATTAAACTTAAGATTACCTTTTAATACTTGATTAGTCAATTCATTTAATAAAGAATACATACTATCTTCTTGCCCTGCAGAATTTAATTTTTTAAATTCTTTTATTTTTTTGACAAGTTTTTTATCAGCTAATTTTAAATCAAATATATTTTCTATTTGATTTACGTCATCTTTATTTACTATCTTGAATAAAAATTCTCTACGACTTTCATCATCTAATGATAATATAAATTCGGAAAAATCTCCTCTAGATATATTCATAGATTCTCCATTGTTAAATTTTAATATCAAGTCTTTAATGCTAGGTAATACTGCATGTTGAGAATTTTCATCAAGTACTCCATCTTGAGCTCTAATGTATTCAAATTTTAAAGCATAATATCTATCTTCTATATATTTAAAAGCATCTGAATTATTTGTAATATTAACTCCATCTAATTTAGCCCTATTTTTTATTAAATCCAATAAATGTTCTTTTTCTTGATTTAATTTTTTATGAGTATTAAAGATAGTATCCAAATCTTCTGATGACATATCGTTTAATATGTATCCTATTTCGGAATCTAAATTTATTTTATTTAATAATGTCTTTTTATCTTTTTTAGAAAATCTAAAATCATCTAAAACAAATTTTAATAGTTGATATCTATCTCCATCAAAGTCACCATTCATTCCTAATGCGGTTCTTTTTCCTATGAAACTAAATGCAGGTGCCCGAGTATCTATTCTGTTTTCGTTACCAATAAAGTTTTTTAAGAAAGATAGATTTCTGTCATGTTCATCTAGTTTTACAAATCTAGATGCTCTAATGGAACCAATATATTGATGAGGATTACGAGAACCAAAACCATATGTAAATTTAGATTGACCAAATGTATTATTTATCTTTTCTATTTTTTCAAATTGTTGTTCTGTTCCTATAATAACTCCAGACATTGAATTCAAAAATTTTTCTAATCCTGATATATTTCTATCGTTGATATAAGATTCAATTCTTTTTTCTCTAAAATCTCCAAAAACTAATGTCATAGCTTGTAAAAATTCTTTTTTCTTTTTAGCATATATATCTGAATTTGGATCTAAATCTAATAATTCGTTGAATGAATTTTTAATATGATAATTAATTGCAGTTCCCTCTGCTCCTTGAATTGTAGCACTAGCTCTAGGTTTATAAAATGTTACATCATCTAATAATTGTTGTTCAGGAGAATATTTGGAAATGTTAGTTACAGTATTGGTTAATAATCTACTTATTCCATATTCATATGTATTAGTAATAGCTTCTTGCATTTTATTATAAATATTGATACCTTTGTGACCACTAATAAAATCTTCTTCTGTATTATATAGATAATTATCTATAAAAAGTTGTTTTACATATTCTTTTCCACGCTCAATATATTCTATTGCTATTTTATTTTTGGTTTCATCATTAGATATTTCTAAATATCCAATCATATCAGAAATAGTATTTGCTATATCTTTATACGAAACATTTTCAACTATATTTCCTTTTGAATCTATTAATTTTCCTAATACACTATTAAACATTCCGTCATTAGTAAAAGTTAGAATATTTTCACTATCTAAAATAGAACTAGAAATAGAACTACTAGTAAATAAGAATTTATTATCTTTAACATTTATTTTCATTTTATCTAAAAAATCTTTAACATTTACACTTACTATATTTTTCTTTTTATCCATAACCAATGAATTACTAGCAGATGATGTTTTAAATTCTACATTAGATAAAACTAATCTATTAAATTCTCTGAAATCAACATTGTTTATAAATTCTTCGATATTTTTTCTATCCAAAATAAATGATCTAATTCTTCTAGATTCATTTTCATAAATATTATAATTTTTAGTTATTCTTTCTTGACTATATCTAACATATTTAATAATATTATCTAAATCTTTCTTTTTAGAATCATAATCATAATTTTTATCATTTATTTTTTTAGAAAATCTATTTAACGTTTTTATAAAATTATCGTAATATTTTTTTTCTTTATCGTTATCTAAGTATGCTACAAATGAAGAAAAATTATTCAGTTCATCTATATTTAACTGATATTTTAAATTATTTTTATTATATTCATTTATTTTTTTATATAATGTATCCCAAGAGTTACCGCTAGAATCTAATCCTACAAAATTTATTCCTTTAAAATTGTTATAAGCATTTTGTAATCCCGTTAATTTAAGATTGTTAGAAATAATATTTTCTATAGCATTTAGTTCGCTATTAAAAACTATATTACCGCTTCCATCAATTGAAAAATTAGTTATTTTAAATGGCATAAAACCATTTTTTGTAATATTTTCTAAATTCATAAAATTAACTAATTTTTCTCCAGAATATTGATTTAACATTTGTCCAAAATTTATCCTATCATCTCTAAAATAATTCTTAAAATATAAATTAATCATTTCAGTTTCTTCTCTTGTTAATTCAAATGTATTTTTGTCAAAGTCTCCTTCTAATAAATTTGAACTAGAAACAACAAATTGATTATAAATACCTATAAAATTATTTAAAACATTTTGATTAGAATTGTTATCAAAGAAAGAATTTAAAGCTTTAATCTTGTTTCCGAATATATTATTTGTTATATTAGTAGAATACATTTCATCTATTCTAGAAAAATTACCATCATTTAAATATTTAAAATTAGATTTTAATTGTCCTTTTACTCCAGCTATTAAATTATTTACTTCATTTATTTTTTTATCATAACTACTTGAATCTTTCATTATTGTTTTTATTTCGTTTTTATATAAATTTCTAACAAGATAATCAATACTTAAATCAAATGCTTGTTCTTTATTTGACAATAAATTATAAAAATGACTTATTTCATTTTTTAATTGATCGTTAAATCCTGTTAATTGCCCATAAAAATGACTATCTAAAGCATTTTCTGCTGGTAGATATTTCAATTGTTGGCCAATAATATTTTTACTTAAAAATTTATATCCATTTTTTGTAAATACAGATGAACTAGCATTCCCTATGTCTATTTTGTTCATAGAAAAATTCTTTAATAGTTCTTCAGCTTTATCATCTCCAAATAAATTTGCAATAACATTAGAAGGTAATAATGAGATATCCGATATCAGTTTTGATGATCTACTACCAGCTATTGCATCGCCCATCTCTTCAGCTAACCAATTTAATCCATTTTCAGAAAAAACTATATTGGTTAATCTAGTAAATTTTAGAGCTTCATCAACTTCCATAGCTTTTGATTCCTTCATCATATGAGAAAATGAAAATAACCTGTACGCTCCACCAGTATCTATATCATGAATTTTATTTATACCATAATTTCTCACACCATCTGTTGTTTCAACATAAGATTTCTCTAGATAAGAATTTTCTGAGCCAAAAAATATTTTAGCCATTTTTTGAGATTCTGAAGTTAATTGTCCTAAATAAACATTGTAAGCATCATATAATTTACCAGTTATTAAAGCTCCTATTTGTTCAGCATCATTTGCTGTAGGTATTCTTCCTAACAAATCTTCAAATCTTTTTTGACTACTTGATACTAAATAATTTTGAGCACTTCCTAATTCATTTATATTATTCAATCTTGAAATAAATTCGGATTTAACCTTATCATATTCTCCTATAACTAAAGAACCATTTTTGTATGACATTCCAATACCTAATAAATCAATTACGTTTGTTTTTTTTCCATTGATTTCAATAGTAGAATTATCTTTCATTATACTTAAAAATCTATTAAATTTTTCTTCAGGACTTAAATCAGTTGATCCTTCAAAGTTAGAATTTATACCATGAAGAGCCATAGTTAATAAGCTTCTTCCGTAAAAAGTTCCATTGAATCCTCTTTTACCTTTTGTCATCTTTTCGTTTAATATAGAATCAATAACATAAGTATACCCATCACTAACTAAAGTTAATAAACTTGTATTTATCTGGTTAGTAGCTTTAATATTATCATACATAGATTTTGTTCCTTGAGAATTTAATAATAATCCTTTTGTACTTATTCTTATACCATCACTCTCAAATCTAAAACCTTCAATAAAAGCATAGTTACTACCTGAAATTCCTGTATTATAACCATTATACAAAAAATTATCTCCAATAATTTTGGTAGTTTTTCCGTTTTGACTACTTTCAATCATATATTTCTCTAAGAATTCATTATATTTTCCGACACTAGTATCTACTGCTTTTATTAGCTTTTTTTTATCCTCTATTGTTTGTACACTATCTATTTTAGCAATTTCGGATCCTATACTATTAAATCCAGAAACTATATCTTTAATATTTCCATTTTCGTCGTATCTAGCATCAATATATTTTTTAAAATTATCATCACCTAAAAATCTTTTCAAAAAATAATACTCAAAAGAATTAGAGTCAGTTAATTTACTTTGATCAAAAGTAGATAATCTTTGGTAAAATTCGCCGGCGGATTCTAGATTAAATTTTTCTACAAACTCATTTATCGTTTTTGTATCAATTGAATCGTATGGAACAAACATATTTTTATTATCATACATTGAAATATTTTTCATAGATTGTAGAGAAGAAGTAATATTGGAATCTTGGAATGAATAGTCGGTATTTGTATATAAAATAGATCCGTATTTTGTATATAAATTACTAGAATAATCAGGATTATTAGTAGTATTTTGATAGAATTTATCAATAGTTTTTTTTGATTTTAAATAGTTGGCATTTGTAACTTTTGTTTGGAAAGCTTGATCGTAATTTTGCCAAGAAGAAATAATTTTTGCAAAATCTAATTCAGATCCATTATCAAGAGATATCTTTGCTCCAGAAAATTTATCTCCACCTTGAGAAGCTCTTTGTCCCATGATATTTTGATGTCCTAATATATCCATAAAAGATTGAGTTATATTAAGATGTTTACCTCTTGTATTTGCAGTTTGTTTTCCTGTTCCTAAAAATGTATTTAATGTAAATTTATTATTCATTAATCCATAAATATAATCTACATCAATATCTAGAGGTTTAATATCATATTTTGATGATGCATTTAGTTTTTCATAAGAGTCGAATCCATGAGCTTTAGCGTATTCAACTTCAAATCTTTTCTTAAACATATTTATTAACATCAGTTTATCTTCAGATGTCGCCATATTACTATTAGAGGCAATATTAAAAAGTTCTCTGAATGTAATATTATTATTATTTTCAAAATCTTTTCTTAAACTTTGCATAAAGTCAGATCTATAATCACCAATATTTAAAGAGAACTCTTTAGAATCGAAACTGAATAAATTAAACATAGCATTTATTTTATCATTTGTTAATTGGTATTTTTCAACTAATCTCTTTTCTCCTATCTTATTTGTTTCAAAAAAGCTTTTTGCATTGAAAGATAAATTATATTCAGGATTAAAGAAATTTATATCTATGTCATTAGTTTTTGAGTTTGCAAGATAATAAGAAGCATTTTGGTTTAATATCTCAGAAACTCTATTTTTATATCCAGAAATAAAGTTTTGAATGTTTATTGTAGGAACCATGATTTCAGGATTATAATCTGATTGAACATATTGTATATAATTATTATTTGAAGCAATCATTTCTGAAAATATTTTAGCTTGAACACTATCTTTTTGGACATTAAAAAATTTATATAATTTATTTTTCAAATCTTTTTCATTCTTTGTTGTTAAAGCCATTCCTGTAAGAAAGTTAGAAAAAGATGAATCGCTAAAAGTAAGAAGTTCACTATGAGAATTATAATATGATCCCATAGCCATACCTAAAGTAGACATAGTAGTTTGAGAAGTAAGAAATGCGACCGAACTAACAGCATCTATTGTTTCTTGATTTGCAGATACTATTCTTCTTATATGCTCTATTTTTTGAGCTTTATTAGTGTAATCTTCATTTGATGTAGCAAAAGCTCCTAAAACAAAATTTTTCATTATTTCATACATATCAGCATTTTCGTAAATTCTAGATCCATCAGGTCCAATTGTAGAAATTTGTTGAATAATTTTAGATTTATTTGTAGTTGTATAAACGATTCCGTTATTTGTGGATAAAAATTGATTAGGCTTTTTAAAAGTATCTATAACTCCAGAAATAGTGTATCTAGGGACAATTTGTTCTTTTCCTTTTATTGTTCTTTTCTTTTGATGAGCTCTTAATTCAACTATTGTAAATTGATCTCCTTGACTAATTATCCCTAAAGTATTTTTTAAATTGCTTAACATTTTATTATCTTTTTTTGAAGCAATTTCATTATTATAATTCATAGTAGGTTCAAAAACTAATAATGGAAAATTTTTTTCTGATTGAAATTCTCCTCCTATAAATAAACTATCCCATTTTTTTTGATTGGTAATGCCAAATAAACTTGCCATAGAATAATCGTCTTTATAAGATGTAACGTCTAAATACCCTTCAGTTAAAATATAATTTGTTTTTTTACCATCTTGCTGTATTAAATTTCTTTTAACATTTTCATCTGTATTAACTAATAATTGTAAATAATCATTAAAATATTTACCTATTTCTGTAATTTTTTCACCACGTCCAATTTTTAAAGGCGATAAAAATTGTCTTTCACTAGGTTTTACAAAAAGAAGGTCATTACTATCAATTGCTGTTTTAATTAATTCTATTTTGTTTTTTTCCATTAATATTCGCTATTCCTCCTTGATATATTTATATTACCAACACTGGATATTGTTGATGAAATATATGGTTTTTCATTATATAATCCATACATTTTTGATGATATAAATTCTCCCTCTTTTTGAGATATACCACCTCTATAAGCCTTTATGACACCTTGTCTTTTACTATCTAATTTACTTAAAGATATACCATAAGACGATTTTAATAAATTTCTAGTAGCATCTACATTACCTGTATATGCTCCAATATTTGTAATTTCAATAGAATTAGGCATATTTCTTTCAGGCATAACAAACTCTTTATTGTTATAATAAGCTTCTTGCCTAGCCCAAATTGTTTCTAAAATTGTAGACATTCTTTCATTAGAAGTAGCTAATATTTTTTCTCTAATATTTGCATTAGTTGTATTAACTAATTCTTCGAAATAAACAGCATCTTGTTCATTTAACATATCAGAGAATTGTCTTAAATTTTCTGAACCAGTCATATTATAAAAGGATTTTTCTCCAGAAATAAATTTAATTTTTTCTATTTCGTCTTGTATCTTAGTATCATCTTTATAATCAGATGATGTGCTCACACGTCCTAATATTGAGTTTAATGGTGATGCAATCATCCCAAGCATACTTAGATTACCTAAAATATTTAATTGACTAGAATTGCTATTTAAAAAGGCTTTATTAGTTTGCATTAAAAAATGAGTAGCTGTAGCTATACTATTTGAAGACATAGTATAGTAAGGTTCAACGAACGATGAAATTGGGCGATCCCAATCCCTAAAATAAGGAGATTGAACGCTTTCATAAGACCATTCTTGATAAGCACTTCTTGTACCAAATACTTTCTCTACTTCCATTGTACCAGCAGAACCGGCATAGACAGAAACTGCACTTTTTACAGCAGTACCAATAATTAATCCCAACAAATTTGCATTAGGACTTCTATATACATTTTTTTCAACAGTTAATTTATTACTAATCAAATTACTATCTACTCTTAAATATTCTCCATCTGAATCCGTTCCAACAGCAGACTCATGATTTTCTGATATTTCAAATGTATAACTATCACCTACATTAAAGGTAGAATTTAATTCATCCATTAACTTTCTTGCTCTTTCAGAACCATAAGTTTTGCTTAATTTATTAAAATCAGAAGTTATTCCAGAAATTTTATATCTTCTGCCATCATCTCCAATAAATTCGTTTAAAGATAATTTTTTCTTTATCGTAACATCTATTTCTTTAGAAGGATTAAAGATATTAAACTTTTCATTATAATCACGTTTTCCGTAAAAATCTGCATAACTTAAAGATTCATAAAAATATTCTCTTTCTTTATTAGACATAGAATTTAATTCATTCAAGAAGTTGCTTTTCATTATTTTAAAGTTATCACTTAATGGAGCAATCATAGATAATGTCCTAAATTCTTGAAGTTCTTTACTTATATCTCTGTTTTCTTTTGCTTTTTCAAAAGATCTTCCGGGTATTATGTATTCTGCATAATCTAAATTACTATAGATATTATTCCCATTTTGGAAATATTCTGGCATCCAATCAGCAGTTTTTTGCTTTAATGGATTCATTTCAATTGTACCTAAAGAGTTTCCATTGTCAATCAATCTTCTAATTGCCTCTGTTGTCCCAAAAAGACCTCCTAATTGTAACTTCTCATAAGCTCTATAATAACTTGTATCATTATCTAGAGATGATAATGTAACATCATTATTATAAGGATTAGTAGATCCAAAAATAAATTCTGTAGCTTTAGTTATCATATAACCTGGTAATCCTGAAAAAGTTTTTAAATCTTCTATTCCTTCAAATATTGATTCAACAAATCTATTTGGGTCTGTAAACTCTATATATTTAGGAGAATATGGGTTACGTGAATCATAATTAGGATTAATCATTAAATTATCAGATACTCTCCAATATTGTTCTCCTATATATTGAGTTGGCTTTATGACTTCTCCAACTGTAGAAGACAATAAATGCCCAAAGATTGGAATATCTTTAAATAATTGTTCTGTTTTTGGGTGAACAAGTCCAAAATTTTCATAAGCTTCTCTTTCTTCCTTATAAGGATCCAAAATATACCAAGGATATTTTGTTAGTAGAAAATCTCTTCTAAAAAATTTCTCAGCTTTATTAGAGTAAATTCCAGAACTAGGATTTCCCCATATATATAATAAATGAGGTCTGTATTGTCCAAATTCTTCTCCTTCAGCAGATTGACGTCCAGCAGTAAACCAGTTTCTATTTTTTTTAACTTCTATTGGCTTTCCATAAAAATATACATCTATCATTTCAGATGGATCCATTAATGGATCAAAGAAATGAGTGAATCCATTTTCTATTACACCAGGAGCCATGTTTTCTATTGTTCTTAATACGCTTAGCATCCCTGTATATTTTAGTCCATATTGTAATCCTACTCTAGCAGTAGCATAAGCTCTAGTCCCTACTCCAACTATACCATTACCAATTATAGGCACTTCATCAGGTACGATCATATCAGAAAAACTATTTAACGCAATAGCCCCAGTAGTTAAAGCCATTAAAGGTAAATATCTATACTTAAAGAAATTTTTAAACATTTCACCTGTAGTATTACCTAATTGTTTATTAGTCAGCCTTTCTATTCCTATAACTTCGGCAGCATCTTGAAATTTAGAAAATATATTTCTAGTAGATAGATTTAATGTAGATTGACTTTTTAAAACGGAATCTTTACTAGAAGAAACAATTTTTCTTTTAATATATTGTTCTGTTGCTATATTTTCGCTTTTAAAATATTCTCCTCCAGAAAATCTAACTATTGTTGAATCTATTAAAGATTTTACAGCATTTAAAATACCTTTAGTTTCTAAAGCTTTTTCAAAACTACTATATATTAAATTATTTACATATTGATTATTATTTTCCATTTTATAATATAAATTCATATATAGATTTTTAAATTGATTTATATTTTTAGCTTGAAGATCTCTTCTTATCATATCTTCATTTCCTTTTGATGTCTTTCTTTCTATATAATCATCAAAAGTCTTATTCCTTATTTTATTTATTTCTTCATATGTGTTAAAATTTAAATCTTCTTTATTTAACAGTTGATCGAAAAAAGAAGCATTTCTATTAAATGTATTTGTTTCTTCTAACTCTTTTATTAAAGAATTTTTCTTATCAAACATTGATTTACGCATAATCTCTTCTTGAAAAGCTTTCTCAACTTTTTCTTTATTTCTATTAAGTATACCTCTTCTTTTTTCACTAATATTGGGCTTAATTAGTTTTTCGTTAATATCTTTATATAGATTTCGATAATCTTCTAAAAGTTTTTTATGTTTATCTTTGTTAAACTCTCCTACAAAGTCATCTAATTGATCAATGATATTCCTTTTATCTTTTTTAATTTTTTTTAATTCTTTTAGAAACACTGTAATATTATCATTATCTTCAAAAAGTTTAGAGTTTTCGAAACCTAAAATTTCATTGTATACATTATAAAGATCGGAAGAGCACACGTCTGAACTCCAGTCACATGTCAGAATCTCGTATGCCGTCTTCTGCTTGAAAAAA
>ENA-UPWN01000683-UPWN01000683.1-human-gut-metagenome-genome-assembly--contig:-NODE-683-length-16161-cov-5.009326_pt1 | contig 16161 bp, 9 predicted proteins | sample MGYA00250050_ERZ773377 | MGnify/ENA primary metagenome ERZ773377 (study PRJEB29103, sample SAMN06112008) | human gut metagenome | biome: human gut; feature: ankylosing spondylitis patient; material...
GTTTCCAGCCAGAGGACGACATCGGTCTTAACATAGTTCAGTTTGAACCCGCGGCTTTCCGTCTTGCGGAAGTCCAATAGTTGGTTACTGAGGTCTAACAGCCGCCCAGTGTTTTTCTCGATGATCCGTAGGTTCTCCTGTGTGGCGGGCGTTCCATCCCCTGAACGAAGGATTTTTTCCAGCGGGGCTTTTATCAGGGTAAGAGGTGTCCGTATTTCATGCGTGATAAAGGTAAAGAACTGTATTTTTGCATTATAAAGTTCTTTTTCCTTCTTACTTTCGAATATTTCACGGTTGATGCGGTGTTTTTCTTCCAGTTTGGCTTTTTTATAGTTATACCAGAGTACGATTAGCAGGCATAAGATCGTGAAATAAATGAGTAATGCCCATCCGGTAGCCCAGAATGGCGGTGTCACCGTGATCCGAAGAGTCGTCTCGTTATCTTGCCAAACCCCGCTGCTATTGGTCGATTTTACCCGGAAAACATAGTCGCCGGGTGACAGGTTGGCAAAGGTCACGTCTTTATTCTGCTTCATATAGATCCAGTCTTTGTCACTCCCTTCCAAACGGTAGGCATACTGGATCGCGTCTGGAGATGTATAGCTCAATGCCACATACGAAAGGGTAAAAGTGGAGCGGTTATGCGGAAGTTTCAATTCTCCGTTTTTCATAATCTGGTTGACATTATATTTAGGGGCACCGATGCGGTCGTCCTGCACATCTATGCGAGTGATACATACCGACGGTGAATAAACATCCTCTTTGAAATCGCGCGGATTAAAGGCGATCATTCCGTTTATCGTTCCCATATACATGGTCCCATCCGGCATCTTGTAGGCAGAACAATAGTTGAATTGTGTTTCGGGCAGGCCATCCGTGTACGAGAAAGTCTTCATCACATATGTTTCCGGGTTAAAACGAACCAGCCCGTTGGCCGTTGCAATCCAGAAAAGATGTTCGTCGTCTTCTAAAATACGGTGTACGATATTGCTGGGCAGTCCGTTTTCAACCGTGATGCGGTTGAATGAATCCGATATCTCGTTGTAGAGGGAGAAACCATAGGTCGTTGCCACCCAAATCCGTTTTTTCGAATCTTCGAATATGGATGTCACGTTGTTGTCGCCGATGGTCTGTGACCGCTCGCGGTTGGATGTATAGTGCGCTAACTTCTTGTCGGTTTTAGAATAGCGATAAGCGCCGGAGGTGGTCGCAACCCAGATATCCCCTTTGCTGTCTTTGTAGATTTGACGTACCATCGACTTAATCTCTGTCCCCCAGGGAGTGAAACATTCTTCTTTTTTATGGAAGAGGACAAGCCCTTCGGAGGTCCCGATCAGGATTTCGTCTTCGGAGAGTTTGCAAAAGCAGAGTATGAAGTCTGCCGGAAGCAGGTTGTCGGTATTGTTCCGGGTATATCGTTTGATGATTTTCCCGGAAGGGATGTCCAGAAGGTCGATTCCGGTGTTGAATGTCCCTACCCACAACCGGCTGCCGTCGGCAAGCAGGCCGTGGATATTGGTTGCCGAAAGCGGGTGGACTGGGTTGGTACGGGAGAAGTTCGTGATCTTGCCGGTAGTCGGGTTATAGCGGTTGATCCCGTTATCTTCCGTTCCTAACCAGAGGTTGCCGTATCGGTCCGGACAGATTTCACGTACGGCATTTCCCGGCATTCCCGGATGGGTTTTCCCTCCGATAAAATATTTAAACGGGACATATTCTTTGGGCAGGTAGTTGATTCCTCCGAAAAAGGTGGTAACCCATATCCCTCCTTCACGGTCTTTTGTGATCGAATAGGCTGCATTGTCGGAGATCGTATATTCGTTTGTCAACGATTTTTGCAGGTGCGTGATGCTCCGGTCTGCCATATTCAGGATGTAGACACCGGACTCGGATGCGATCCAGTACGTATTCTCACTACACTGCTTGATGTCGCGAACCTGTATGTCCGGGATGACTGTTTCCGTTTTCCGGTTGTGCCGGTCGTAAAACTTGAGTCCTGCCCGGTCTGTCCCGACCAGTATTCCCCAATCCGGCACGAGGCAAAGCTTGGTGAGGTTGATCGGATTTTCTTTTTCCTTTTCAGTCAGTATCGGGATACGGGCGAATTTGTCTGCCTCCGGTTTGTAGAAAAACAGGTCGCTGCGTCCGGCGAGGATCGGCTCGCTCTCTTCGTTCATCGTGATGTCTATCATGCTTATCTGCTCCCCTTCAGGGTAGAAATGCGGACTGCTTTCGCCTGAAAGGGCATAGCGGGCGATCCGGTTGTAGCTCATCAGCCACAAATTCCCTTTTTTATCTTCTCTGATTTGTTGGAAATATTCTGGGGCGTTGTTGCTGTCGGAAAAGGTCAGGGGATGGAAAGCATCTGTTTGATAGTCGTAATAGCAGGTGTGGGAATAGGTGCAGACCCATATCCTACCGGTCGAATCTTCGAAAAGGCTGATGATCCTGTCGTTCGGCAGACTTTCCGGCTCGTACGAGTTGTAGCGGTATATCCGGAACTGATGTCCGTCGAAACGGTTCAATCCGTCGTCCGTCCCGAACCACATGAATCCTTTTTTATCCTGTAGGGCACAATAAACCGTGTTGTGCGACAATCCCTGTTTGTTGGTATAGTGGCGGAAATACAAGTCGTGTGCCTTGCCAGGATAGGGAAGGAATAGTAAAAGCAAGCCTGTTATGGTAGTCAGGAAAAGTTTCATACAAAGTCGTCGTTCATCTTTTGTGTGCTGCAAAAGTAAGCAAAAAAACGCTATTTAAGAGGCGTTTGTGCGATATTTGATTGATATTTGAATACTTCTGATTGATCCTTGAAAGAGGCTTTGACGGCTCGGAAATATCTTTGTACCAATATTTCAGACAAAGGAATTTTAAGCTCTTATGAATGTTGTGTTTTATTAATATATAAGGAATAATGAAGAGAACCTCTCTGATGCTATTGGTTTGCTGCTTTTGGATACTGAACGTATCCTGCGGTTCGGGCAATTTGTTTCAGCCAGATAAGAAGAATGCCTTGCGTGCTCCTTCTTATCCACTGATAACGATTGATCCTTACACCAGCATCTGGTCGTTTACGGACCGGCTGGATGAGGATGTGACTCGTCATTGGACAGGGAAGGAACAGGGACTGTTAGGTGTCATTGAAGTTGATGGGGTTTCTTATCGTTTTATGGGAAAAGAAGCACCGGAGAAGGAAACTCCGGTGCGTTTTGAAAAGGCTGCGGTTCAACAGTCGGTGAATGTTCTTCCGACACAAACTTATTATACATTCAAATGTGGTCCGGTTTGTTTGGATCTAGTTTTTACGTCTCCTCTTTTGTTAGAAGACTTGGATCGTATGTCCACACCTGTTAACTACATATCCTGGCAGGTTCGTGCTATGGATGAAAAGGCACATGAAACCCGCCTGACGATAGAAGCTTCTCCTTCTTTGGCCGTTCATTCGAACGATCAGGCCGTAACAGTAGCATTTGAAGAGGAAAATGGCATTTCGTATCTAAAAGTAGGAACCGTCGAACAGTCTGTACTGGCCCGTAAAGGAGATGATGTCCGTATCGATTGGGGATATTTCTACCTGGCAGCCCAGACAGAAAAACAAATGGAGATGAATGTGAGCGACCGGCAACAACTTGTTTACAGTTGCGATATGGGAATGGTGTCCGATTCCCCCCAGTCCGGTTATCTGATGGTTGGGTATGATGATTTGTATTCGATCCAGTATTTCGAGGATAATCGTATGGGGTATTGGAAGCATAACGGTAAGAAAAATATCCGGCAGGCATTTGAAGAATCAGCGAAGGAATATCGTTCGGTTATGGAGCGCTGCCGTCATTTCGACACTCGTCTGATGGAAGACGCGGAAAAAGCCGGTGGAAAAGAATATGCAGAACTTTGTGCCATTGCTTACCGCCAGGCGGTGGCGGCCCACAAACTTATAGAAGATAAAGACGGGAATCTGTTGTTTCTTTCCAAGGAGAATTTTAGCAATGGTTCGATCGGTACGGTTGATGTGACGTATCCGTCTGCCCCCTTGTTCTTACTTTATAATCCGGAATTATTGAAAGGAATGCTGAATCCGATTTTCCATTACAGCGAAAGCGGACGATGGAACAAGCCTTTTGCCGCCCATGATGTCGGAACCTATCCTCATGCCAACGGGCAGACATATCCTTTCGATATGCCGGTCGAAGAATGTGGGAATATGTTGATTCTGACAACTGCCATCGCTCTGCGCGAAGGTAATGCGGATTATGCTCGTGAACATTGGAAGACGTTGGGTGTTTGGGCTAATTATTTGCTGAAAGAGGGACTTGATCCGGAAAATCAGTTGTGTACGGATGATTTTGCCGGACACCTGGCCCATAATGCCAACCTTTCGATAAAGGCGATCATAGGGATTGCCGGATATGGAAAGTTGGCCGAGATGTTGGGAGATAAGGAACAGGCTGTCAGGTATGTTTCAGCCGCTCGCGAGATGGCAGAGAAATGGGAGCGGATGGCTGATGATGGAGATCATTACCGGCTGACATTCGACCGGGAAAATACTTGGAGCCAGAAGTATAATCTGGTTTGGGATAGAGTTTTGGGCTTGCATATCTTTCCGGACAGGATCGCCCGGAAGGAGGTCGCTTTCTATTTGAGTCGGCAACAGCCGTTCGGCCTTCCTCTTGACAGCCGCAAGACCTATACCAAGATTGATTGGATTTTATGGACAGCGTGCTTGGCAGATACGCAGGAGGATTTCTCCCGTTTGTTATCACCCGCCTATAAATATGTGAATGAAACCGAACCTCGCGTACCCCTGACCGACTGGTATGAGGCTACCGACGGTCGGTCCATCAACATGCGTGCCCGTTCGGTAGTGGGGGGCTTTTTTATGAAGATGCTGGAAAAGCAGATGTCTAAACCCTCTTTTCGTCCTGAGCCGGCGGAAGAACCAGTGGTGGAAGCCAAGAGCACTTATCGGAATCCGGTGATCGATTACAGCTTGCCTGATCCGACCATCATCAAAGCGGATGATGGCTATTTCTACTTGTATGCAACCGAAGATATCCGCAATACGCCGATCCATCGTTCACGCAACTTGGTGGACTGGGAGGAGATCGGAACGGCTTTCACGGAAGAAACACGTCCGACTTTCGAGCCGAAAGGCGGATTATGGGCACCGGATATCAATTATATTAACGGACAATATGTATTGTATTATTCCATGTCCGTCTGGGGAGGTGAGTGGACCTGTGGGATCGGAGTTGCTACATCCGACAAGCCAGAAGGACCGTTCATTGACAAGGGACCGTTGTTCCGAAGCAAGACAATTCAAGTTCAAAATTCTATAGACCAATTTTTCATGGAGGATAACGGGAAAAAATACCTGTTTTGGGGTAGTTTCCGCGGTATCTATGGGATAGAGTTGTCGGGAGACGGCCTATCTGTTCGGGACGGAGCCAAAAAGAAACAGGTTGCCGGAACCGCCTACGAAGGTACTTACATCCATAAAAGGGGCGATTATTATTATTTGTTTGCCTCGATAGGGAGTTGTTGTGAGGGATTGAAGAGTACCTATACTACAGTTGTAGGCCGTTCTGACAGCCTGTTCGGCCCGTACACCGACAAACAGGGACGACCGATGATGGAAAATCATCACGAAGTTCTGATTCATGGAAATAATGCTTTTGTCGGTACAGGGCATAACTCGGAAATCGTTACGGACGACCGTGGGAACGACTGGGTTCTCTATCATGCCGTGAGCCGTGAACATCCTACCGGACGAGTCCTGATGTTGGATCGGATCCGTTGGAGAGATGGCTGGCCGGAAGTTGAAGGGGCAAGTCCTTCTTTAGAAGCGGAAGCACCGGAGTTTATTAATTGAAAATTATAATCATTTACAAATCATAAATCATAAATCATGAAAAAGACCTTATTTGTATGTTGTGCTTTGGCACTGACATTGGGTGCACAGGCTCAATGGAAACCGGTAGGAGATAAGATCAAGACACCGTGGGCGGAACAGGTGAATCCGGCCAATGTCCTTCCCGAATATCCCCGTCCTCAATTGGAACGTGGCGATTGGCAAAATCTGAACGGTGAATGGGAATATGCCATCAAACCGGTTGGCGATGTAGAGCCGGTAACATTCGATGGTAAGATTTTGGTTCCTTTTGCTGTCGAATCCTCTCTTTCTGGCGTACAGAAAGAAGTTGGCGAAAACAGCGAATTATGGTATAAACGTACTTTTTCCGTTCCTTCAGCCTGGAAAAATAAGGACATCATGTTAAATTTCGGTGCGGTGGATTGGAAAGCGGACGTGTTTGTAAACGACATCCTGATCGGTTCTCATAAAGGCGGTTTCACTCCGTTCTCCTTCAACATCACTCCGTATCTGACAGGAAAGAACAACCAGAAGCTGGTTGTCCGTGTATGGGACCCGAGTGATAAGGGATATCAACCGCGCGGAAAACAAACTTCCCGTCCGGAAGGTATTTGGTACACACCAGTAACCGGTATCTGGCAGACCGTATGGTTGGAACCGGTAGCTGCTGCCCATGTGACTTCTGTAAAGTCTATTCCCAATATTGATAATAACACGTTGAATGTGACGGTCGGAACTTCCTGCGACTGCAATTCCGGTATCGTAACCGTGAAGGTGTTGGACAAAGGACAGGTTGTGGCTACGGCCAAAGGTGTTCAAGGAAAGGAATTGCGTTTGTCCGTACAAAACCCGACACTTTGGAGCCCGTCCAATCCTTATTTGTATGATATGACGGTTTCTTTGTCGAAAGACGGAAAGGTGCTGGATGAAGTAAAATCATATACGGCTTTCCGTAAGATTTCTTCTAAACGCGATGCTGCCGGCATTATGCGCATGCAGTTGAATAATCAGGATTTATTCCAGTTCGGCCCGCTGGACCAGGGATGGTGGCCTGACGGACTTTATACGGCTCCGACAGATGAAGCATTGTTGTTCGACATCAAGAAAACAAAAGACTGGGGCTTCAATATGATCCGTAAGCACGTGAAAGTGGAACCGGCACGCTGGTATTATCATTGCGATAAGGAAGGTATCTTGGTATGGCAGGATATGCCGAGCGGCGATCATGGCTCTTATATTTGGGATCACCATGTATATAACGGTGGAAAAGACAATGAACGTACACCTGAATCCAAGGCCAACTATTATCGTGAATGGAAAGAGATCATGGACCTTTGCATATCCAATCCTTCCGTAGTCGTTTGGGTTCCTTTCAACGAAGCATGGGGACAGTTTGAAACGGAAAAAGCGGCTGAATGGACAAAGACTTACGATCCTTCCCGTCTGGTGAACCCGGCAAGCGGCGGTAATCATCGTCCTTGTGGTGATATCTTGGATTTGCATAACTATCCGGCTCCCGATATGTTCCTGTTCGATCCGAAACGTGTGAATGTGTTGGGTGAATACGGTGGAATCGGCCTTCCGGTAGAAAACCATTTGTGGTGGAACAAACGCAACTGGGGATATGTGCAGTTTAAGAACAGCGACGAAGTGACGGCTGAATATGTCAAATACGCCAATATCTTGAAAGATTATGTGAAACGTGGTTTCTCTGCCGCTGTCTATACGCAGACAACTGATGTGGAAGGTGAAGTGAACGGTCTGATGACATACGACCGCAAAGTGATCAAGATCGACGAAGCTGCTGTAAAGAAAGCCAATCAGTCAGTTATTAACGAATTAAAGTAAAAGCATGAAACGGATTAGCATAGCTTTTTTATCTCTTTTTCTGTGCGTGGCCTCTGTCTGGTCCATGCCTCGTCCCGAATATCCCCGTCCGCAGTTCGAGCGGGCGGGTTGGGTCAACCTGAATGGAGAATGGACCTGCTCGTTTGATTTCGGCGGTTCAGGAATGGAACGCGAGTTCTATAAATCGAAAGGTTTTGACAAGAAGATCACTGTTCCCTTCTGCCCGGAAAGTAAATTGTCCGGTATTGGATATACGGACTTTATCAATCATTTCTGGTATCAGCGTCCGATCACGATCCCGCAGGAATGGAACGGAAAGAACATTCTGCTTAATTTCGGTGCGGTCTACTATAAATCGGAAGTCTATATCGATGGTGTTTTGGCTAGCCGCCATTTCGGTGGGACTTCCTCGTTTGCCGTGGATATTACTTCTCTGGTAAAGCTAGGCCAGACACATAGTCTGGTTGTTTATGTGGAGAGCGACGTCCGTGGGGCCAAACAAGCAGCCGGCAAACAGAATCTGCAATACGCCTCTTATGGCTGCAACTACACCCGTACGACCGGTATCTGGCAGACGGTCTGGATGGAAGCGGTCCATCCGGAAGGATTGCAATCGGTTCAGCTTCTGACGGATATCGACCAGCAGCAATTGGTGGTCCGTCCTCGTTTCTATAAGGAAGCAGGTGGAAAATTGCAGGTAACATTGAAAGACAACGGCAAGGTGGTTGCCAGCCGGACGGTTTCGGCAAGCTCTCTGTCTTCTGTGGTCCTTCCGGTCAAGAAGATGAAAACTTGGAGTCCGGAAAGTCCTTTCCTCTACGATCTGGAGTACAAAGTATTGGATAAGAATGGAAATATAATTGATGAGGTCAATGGTTATGCCGGTATGCGCAAGGTGCATATCGAAGGCAATAAGATTTATCTGAACAATAAGCCTTACTACCAGCGCCTGGTGCTCGACCAAGGTTTCTATCCCGACGGCATCTGGACGGCTCCGAGTGACGAGGCGTTGAAACGGGATATCGAACTCTCTATGGAGGCAGGTTTCAATGGGGCACGCCTGCATCAGAAGGTTTTCGAAGAACGTTTCTATTATTGGGCGGATAAGATGGGTTATCTGACTTGGGGGGAAGCTTCCAGCTGGGGGATGGATTGTAACGATACGGAAACGGCTCGTAATTTCATTACCGAATGGAGTGAGATTGTGCAGCGCGACCGTAACCATCCGTCACTCCTGATCTGGACGCCGACCAACGAGGAGTTCTGGCCCGACCGTGTGCAATATCCGCGTTTGATGCACGACCTCTACAACCTGACGAAAATGATCGATCCGACGCGTCCTTTCCATGGGGCAAGCGGTGGAACGCATATCGCAACCGATATCTGGACCGTTCATAATTACGAACAGGACCCCGCCAAGTTGAAGGAGAAACTGTATAACGGTGGCAAACTGATGGAAGCTCCGAAATGGGAAATCCATCTGATGCCGATGAATATCGGTTACAACGGCCTGAAATATACCGACCAGTATGCTTTCCCGGAATACAAGAAGGACATGCCTTACTTGGTGGATGAGTTTGGCGGTATCAAATGGAATCCGTCGCAGCAGATGGAGAGCGCCCAGAATACATCCTGGGGATATGGCGAACCGCCTCGTTCCCTGGAAGAGTTCTATGCTCGTCTGGAAGGCCAGGTGGATGCTGTGCTCTCTCTCTCAAATGATATTTGGGGCTATTGCTATACGCAGCTTACGGATGTGGAACAGGAGCAAAACGGTATTTATTATTACGACCGTACCCCTAAGTTCGACATGAAGCGTATCCACGCCATTTTCAGTAAGACACCAGATTCAAAATAATAACGGACTAAAAATCAATTAGGGGGCAGGGAATATCCTTGTCCCCTAATTTTTTTGTGCCTATTCGGAGCGTTGTTTCTCAAAGTGGTAAGGAAAATGCAAAATGATCCTATCCGGACTCTGCCCGTTCTCAAGAAGCAACTGATCCGGAACATACCATAAACTATCTCGGAAGTCATAGTAAACTAATTCAAGGCATATAGCATATTATTTATATGTAGTACTACTTGTCACGAATACGTAGTACTATCTATCATCAATTGGTAGTACTACATATGGGCAATTGGTGGTGACTGCCAATAGATACTTTGCTATATGTTATCATTTAGTTCTTGAGGTGTTTGGAGTTAGTTGATGGCATGAAACGAGTTAGTGTACCAGTTATCTGCAGACCGATGTCATTTTAGTCATTTGCCCAGCCATGTTTTGATACGTTTGTTCATTGGCTTTTCAAAATAGTAGTAGGAAAGCAAACATATTATAATCGGTTTTCTTTCTCCTTGGTTTTATAGGCTTTTCTTAACACTCTGCGGGGGAGGAGCCGTATTGTTTAAATCAATTATAATCTGTAACTTTGCCGGATAAACAGAATTTGTAATGAAATATAATACAGAAGAAAAGAAATTGGTTATGCCCGAATATGGACGCAATATACAGAATATGGTGGACTATTGCATTACCATTCAGGACAGGGAAGAACGTAAACGCTGTGCAGACACAATAATCAACATCATGGGAAACATGTTTCCCCATTTACGCGATGTAAACGATTTCAAACATATTCTCTGGGATCACCTGGCTATCATGGCCGACTTCAAATTGGATATCGATTATCCGTACGAGATCGTAAAGAAAGAAGACCTTTACTCACGTCCTCCGCGTATACCTTATAACAATTCGCGTATACGTTACCGTCATTACGGCAAGACGCTTGAGAAAATGATCCAGAAAGCAACCGAATTCGAACCGGGTGTGGAAAAGGACCAGTTGATTAAATTGCTGGCTACCCAAATGAAGAAATCGTTCCTTACCTGGAACAAGGAATCCGTAGACGATCGGAAGATATTCAAAGACCTCGACGAATTGTCGGAAGGTCAGATCATCTTGGATGAAGAGGTACATAAGCTGGCGGAAAGCCGTGATATACTCGCTCGCAACAATACGAACAACAAGAAAAACTATTCACGTAAAGGCCGATGAGTTCATTTGTCATAGAAGGCGGTTACCGGTTGTCCGGTGAGATTGTTCCGCAGGGCGCAAAGAATGAAGCCTTGCAGGTCATTTGTGCAACATTGCTTACGCCGGAAAAAGTGACAATCCATAATGTACCGGATATCCTGGATGTGAATAACCTGATACAACTCCTGCGCGACATGCAGGTGAAGGTGGAGCATCCGGCTGCCGATACCTATACATTTCAGGCCGATGCTGTCGACTTGAACTATCTGGAAACGGACGAGTTTTTGCGTAAAAGCGGTTCCTTGCGCGGTTCGGTGATGATAGTCGGTCCTCTGGTTGCCCGTTTTGGCAAGGCTTTGATCCCTAAGCCGGGAGGCGATAAGATCGGACGCCGTCGTCTGGATACTCACTTTGTCGGTATTCAGAAGCTGGGGGCTTGCTTCAGTTATGATCCTGACCGCCAGCTCTACGAAATAGAGGCGAAGAAGCTGAAAGGCGCCTATATGCTGCTTGATGAAGCTTCAGTGACCGGTACGGCCAATATCTTGATGGCGGCCGTGCTTGCAGAAGGAAAAACAACGATTTATAATGCCGCTTGCGAACCTTATCTGCAACAACTTTCTTCCATGCTGAATCGTATGGGAGCCCGTATTTCGGGTGTCGGTTCCAATTTGCTGACAATAGAAGGGGTTGAGGCGTTGGGTGGCACTACACATACGATCTTGCCGGATATGATCGAAGTAGGCAGTTTTATCGGAATGGCTGCTATGACCGGTTCCGACATCACGATCAAAAATACAGGCTATGATATGTTGGGGATTATTCCCGATTCATTCCGCCGTTTGGGAATTACGGTCGAACAAATCGGTGACGATATCCATGTCCCGACACACGATTCTTATCAGATCGAGACGTTTATCGACGGCTCCATTATGACGATTGCCGATGCTCCCTGGCCGGGACTGACGCCGGACTTGCTGAGTGTCTTCCTCGTTGTGGCGACGCAGGCTGTCGGCAGTGTGCTGATCCATCAGAAGATGTTCGAAAGCCGTCTCTTCTTTGTCGACAAACTGATCGACATGGGAGCGCAGATCATTCTTTGCGATCCGCACAGGGCGACTGTGATCGGGTTGGGCAATCGTTTCAAACTGCGTGGTTCCAATATGGTTTCTCCGGATATTCGTGCCGGCATTGCTTTGCTGATTGCGGCGATGAGTGCCGAAGGTACCAGCCATATCCATAATATCGACCAGATAGACCGTGGATATCAGAATATTGACAAACGGTTGAACGGCATCGGGGCGCGTATTACCCGACTTTAAACATTCTTGTCATGATTAAGAAAGAAGATGTTTTCAAGATAGGACAGTTTGCCAAACCTCACGGCATAAAGGGGGAGATCGCGCTGGTTACAAACAGCGATGTTTTTGACGATTCGGACGATCCGTATATTATATGTGAGATGGATGGGATCCTGGTCCCTTTTTTCATCGAGGAGTATCGCTATAAGACGGATACCGTTATCCTTCTGAAGTTGAAGAATGTGGACGATGAGAAAGCGGCCCGTGAATTTTCCAACCGCGAAGTCTTTTATTCGCTCGATGAAGTGGACAGGGATGACTTGGTGGGAGATATGACATGGGATAGCTTTATCGGTTATCGGGTCATAGACGAACATCATGGCGAAATTGGCGAGATTACTGATGTCGACGAGTCAACCATCAATGTCCTTTTGCAGATCGACCATAACGGCGAAGAACTGTTGTTGCCTGCTGCCGAGGAACTGATCTTGTCTGCCGATCATGAGAATAAGACGCTGGCCGTTTCCATCCCGGAAGGTCTGTTGGATTTATGAAATTGACGAATACACATGGCACAAAAGCAAAGACGAACAAATAAGAAATCATTTTGGCACCGGATTAGGTTTAAATACAAACTGTCTTTCTTCAATGAAGGAACGCTGGAGGAAGTATGGTCTTTCCGGTTGTCACAGCTTTCCGCATTTGCGATGTTGGCCTTGTTTGCTTTCTTGCTGATCGCTTTTACTGCCTTTATCATTATTAAGACACCGATACGGAACTATCTGCCGGGTTATCTGGATGTGGAAGTTCGTAAGGAGATCATGCAGAATGCCTTGCGTGCCGATTCGTTGGAAAGGATGATCCAGATACAATCTCTTTATCTGAATAATGTGGCAGGTATTCTGTCGGGGACGATGCCGATCGATTCGATTCGAGAGATCGATTCGCTGGCACGAGTGAACCCTGACTATGAGATTCCTCAAACGAAGGAGGAAAAGAAGTTTGTAAAGGATTTTGAAGAGGCGGAGAAATACAACTTGGCAGTCTTGGACCCGAATCCGGTTCCTACTGACGGTGTCTTTTTCTACAAGCCTGTAGATGGAGTGGTCTCTTCTCATTATAATGCCAATATCCGGCATTATGGTGTCGACTTGGTTGCAGCCCCGAAGGAAAGCGTGCTGGCTACGTTGGATGGCACGGTGGTCTTTGCTGGCTTCGATCCGAACTCCGGGAATGTGATACAGGTGCAGCATAGGAATGGTTTTTTATCTATTTATAAACATAACGAATTATTGCTGAAAGAGGTGGGCGACCGCGTCGTCGCGGGAGAGGCCATTGCTCTGGTAGGCAATACGGGGAAATTGTCGACCGGTCCCCATCTCCATTTCGAGTTGTGGTATAAAGGTGGCCCAGTCAATCCCGAAGAATATATAGCATTTTAATACGCATGAAAAGAAACTTGGCCATATTAGGTTCTACAGGTTCTATCGGAACGCAGGCTTTGGAAGTAGTCAGCGAACATCCTGACCTTTTTGAAGTATATGCTCTTACTGCCAATAATCAGGTGGATCTGCTGATTAATCAGGCACGTAAATATATGCCTGAAGTGGTGGTAATCGCTAACGAGCAGAAATATCCCGAATTGAAGGAGGCGTTGGAAGATCTCCCTATCAAGGTATGGGCGGGTTCGGATGCCATTGCCCAGGTCGTCCAGTCGGAACCGATCGATATGGTGCTGACGGCAATGGTGGGATATGCGGGGCTGAAACCGACGATCGCAGCGATCAAAGCCGGTAAGGCGATCGCGTTGGCAAACAAAGAGACGTTGGTAGTGGCCGGCGAACTGATCACAGCTTTGGCTGTCGAACACAAAGTGCCGATCCTGCCTGTAGACTCTGAACATTCTGCCATTTTCCAGTGTTTAGCGGGAGAGTGGGAGAACCCAGTGGAAAAGATATTGCTGACGGCTTCCGGCGGCCCTTTCCGTACCAAGACAATGGAGGAACTGGCTGTCGTGACCAAGGCACAGGCGTTGAGGCATCCCAACTGGAGTATGGGGGCGAAAATCACGATCGACTCGGCGTCGATGATGAACAAGGGGTTCGAGATGATAGAGGCGAAGTGGCTGTTCGGGGTTACGCCGGAACAGATACAGGTCGTGGTGCATCCGCAGTCGGTGATCCATTCGATGGTTCAGTTTGAAGATGGTGCGGTGATCGCCCAGTTGGGGATTCCCGACATGAAACTTCCGATCAGCTATGCTTTCTCATATCCCAAGCGGTTACACAGTAAAGCACCCCGTTTGGACTTCACTCAATATGCGACGCTTACTTTTGAGGAGCCGGATATGGAACGTTTCCGTAACTTGGCGTTTGCGTTCGATGCAGTCAGGAAAGGTGGTAATATGCCTTGTATCTTGAATGCTTCCAACGAAGTAGTGGTCGCTGCTTTCCTGCGTGACGAGATCGGCTTCTTGCAGATGAGCGACGTGATTGAAAAAACAATGGCGAAAGCCACTTTCATCTCTGTCCCTACCTACGAAGATTATGTGGCGACGGATGCGGAGGCGAGAAAAATTGCAGAGCAATTTTTTAATTGATAGTTAGGAGAGAAAATATTATTAAGAAAGATAATAGATAATAATTAAGAACAAGACGAGTGAGAATGGACAAGGGACAAGAAGAAGTATGAAGGTATTTAATTGTCAATTGTTCATTGTCAATTGTCAAGAGACAAAGTATGGAGACATTTTTAGTTAAGGCTCTACAGCTCATTTTGAGTTTATCGATATTGGTGTTGGTCCACGAATTCGGACATTTTATCTTTGCCCGTATCTTTAAGGTTCGGGTGGAGAAATTTTACCTTTTCTTTGACCCGTGGTTCTCGATTTTCAAGTTTAAGCCTAAAAACAGTGATACGGAGTATGGTGTCGGTTGGCTTCCTTTGGGAGGTTATTGCAAGATATCCGGTATGATCGATGAGAGTATGGACAAGGAGGCGATGGCACAGCCGCCGAAACCTTATGAGTTCCGTTCTAAGCCTGCCGGACAACGGTTGATGATCATGGTTGCCGGTGTGTTGTTTAACTTTTTGTTGGCGCTGTTTATTTATTCGATGGTGTTGTTCACTTGGGGGGATACGTTCCTGCCGTTGAAAAATGTGAAGGCGGGTATGGATTATAGTGAGACTTTCCATAACGTTGGATTCCAGGATGGCGATATCTTGCTGAAAGCGGACGATACGGAGTTGGAGCGTTTCGGAGAGGATTGTTTCCGCCGTGTACTCAATGCACAGACCGTAACGGTTTTGCGTGGTGGTGTTGAAACGGTAATTCCCATCCCTGAAGATATGGCACAGCGCGTTATGCGGGATAAGAAAGGATTTGCCTCCTATCGTTTCCCGATGGTCGTGCGCGAATTGGGTAAGACGGAAAGTGGCGAATCACCTGCCGCAGTTGCCGGTTTGCAACCGGGAGACAGTATCGTTTCTATTAATGGCATCGTAACCCCTTCTTTCTATGAGGTAGGTGAAGTGCTTGCACAAAATAAGGATAAGGATGTATTGGTCGGTTTTTATCGTGCCGGTATCCCGCAGACATTGACGCTGCATACGGATACGGCTGGGAAAATGGGTATTTATTCTGTTTCGCCTTTTGATATGTATCAGACGGTGACTCGTAAATATGGTTTCTTCGAGTCTTTCCCTGCCGGTGTTATGCTAGGTGTGAACACACTGAAAGGGTATGTCAGCGACATGAAATATGTCTTTACGAAAGAAGGAGCTTCCAGCCTGGGAGGGTTCGGTACGATCGGCAGTCTGTTCCCGGCGGAATGGGATTGGCATTCGTTCTGGATGAAAACGGCTTTCCTTTCTATCATCCTCGCCTTTATGAATATTCTGCCGATTCCGGCTTTGGACGGCGGGCATGTGATGTTCCTGCTCTATGAAGTGATTGCACGCCGTAAGCCGAGTGACAAATTCCTCGAATATGCACAAGTTACCGGGATGTTCCTGTTGTTTGCTTTACTGATCTATGCGAACGGAAACGATATTTTCAGGTTCTTCTTCAAGTAGTGAAGTAAATGATATATGAATAAACAGCCGCT
>ENA-UPWN01000699-UPWN01000699.1-human-gut-metagenome-genome-assembly--contig:-NODE-699-length-15900-cov-8.120584_pt1 | contig 15900 bp, 13 predicted proteins | sample MGYA00250050_ERZ773377 | MGnify/ENA primary metagenome ERZ773377 (study PRJEB29103, sample SAMN06112008) | human gut metagenome | biome: human gut; feature: ankylosing spondylitis patient; material...
ACCCTACTTAAGGGTTGTTCGGATTCGGCGAACGAATCAAATTTGTTGTCGAACCTCTTCCGTGAAGAGGTTCCTTAGCTCGAAAATAGGCCGCCAGGACTGTCGAGAGTCATGGCGACCCGGAAGTTCAGGGATATCTTTCCCGTTCGTCTGGCTACTAAGAGTGAGGTCTTGTTGGCGCCTCTGCGCCAACGAGTGCGTAGGCGGCATATTTTCCCCCGATGGCATCCAAGCTATTGGTTTTGGAGCCTTGTTCGTGGGTATGTTCGTTGGATTTGGCGGCGCCGCCAAATCCTGTGCTCAGCAGAAAGCTCGCGTCTTATATACGGGGCCGAACGGTTCGCCAATTGGACGATCCGTCCTGAACAGTTGAAGGCTGTTCGCCGTGAGGAGGTGAGGTTTGAAGGGGAGTGTTATCCGGTGCCAGCCGACACGGAGGGATACCTGCGGATCGAGTACGGCGACGACTTCATGACGCCGCACCCGCCGGAGCTCCGTCACTACCACATCAAGGCGATCCACTTCTGAGTCGCCGACCCCATTTCAAACGAGAACGGGGACGCCCATGCCGGTCGTCCCCGTCGTTCTCTGAAGCTTCAGCCGTTCAGCCTCACTTGTTCTTCGGCTGCGGGCGCTTCTGCTTGGCTTCCCAAGCCTCGCGCTTCTCTTCGGTCGCTTTGAGCGCGGCCTCGATCGCCTCCGCGGCCTTCCGGTTGAAGCGCCACTGGTAGTCAGTGATGGGCTTCCCGGCCAACCACAGGCGCGCCGGCACCAACTTCGTCTTCTTCCCGGCCTTCTCCTGCGCCAGAGCGACCCTCAGTGCATCCCGGTGCGCCTTCGCGACCCCGTAGTCCTCGGGATTGAGGTGTTCGGGGAAGGTGAAGGAAATCGTGCGGGTGCCGTTCACCCAGCGGAGGTTCCAGTCGGCTTCGCCGATCGAACGCTCCTTTTCCTTCGCGCAGAAGAGCGTCCCCTTCTTCACTTCGTAGAGTTCGACCTCGCCCTTTTGGGCGGCCTCGACGGTCCTGCCCTTCTCCTTCACGGTCTTCTTCTGAATGGGCTCGTCAAAGCGGATGCCGATCGGTTCCGAGCGCTTCCCCGGAATGTAGCGGAGGCAGTAGGGGATCTCTTTGGTGAAGCGCTGCGAGAAGGCTTCGATCGTCTCAGAGCCGCTAAATGCCTGTTTCGTCGGGACGATCACCTCGTCTTTGGGCGTCGTCAACACCGCGCGGTAGCCCACCGACCCCTGCGGGAAGACGTAGCGCTCGCCGATGAAGTACCCGGCCGGGGTGGAGCGGCCGCTTCTCGTCACGAGGTAGTAGCCGATGGGGAGCCCCGAGAGGTCGTAGGCTTCGAGCTTCAGGCGCAGCGTCAGCGTCTCCTTCGAGCTCTTCCCGCTCTTGAAGTGGAGGATCACGTCGCCGTTCTTCTCGACCGAGACGGATTCGGCGGCCTGCGGATCCAACGCCCGGCCGTTCCGGAGAATCGCGGCGGCGCCGGACCCCCACGTGAAGCCGTGAGAGGCGCCGCGGCGGAATTCCTCTTCGACGGGCCAGCGGCCGTTGGTGGCGATGGACTCAGAGACGAAAAAGCGCGAGGGCGCGGCGTTGTCGAAGTAGTAGAGGCCGTCGCCGCGAAGCGCCTGGAAGGTGGCGACCGACATCGGGACCGGCTTGTCGGGCTGCTTTGCCTTGCCCGTCTGAGCCTTCGCCTGAACCGTCTCGATGGGCGCCGGATCGACGACGTTCCCCGCACAGCCGGTGAGGAGAAGCCCCGCCGACGTGAGGGCGAGGAGCGTGCGGAGCGTATGAGGTTTCATCGTGTAGGCCTCTTGGGGGATGAGTCTGAAATCACCTCATCCTACACGCCGCGGGTAGGAAAAAACACCATCCGTAGGAGTCATTTACGAATCGGCCGGTCGGCGTCGAAACGGGGTGAAAAATGCGCGAAGGCGAATGACCGGATGGACGGGTGGATGCAAGAGGCCCGCCCAGAGAAGGGCCTTGGGTTCCAACCTTCCGGGGCGGTCAGAACCCTTCCGTCCTCACGACGCGCCCGGGGTTCAGGCGCCCCTCGGGGTCCAAAGCGCGCTTCACCGTCCGCATGAGGTCCAACTCCACCGGGTCCTTGGTGCGCTCCAATTCCAAGGTCTTCATCGCGCCCACGCCGTGTTCGGCGGCGATCGAGCCGCCCGCCGCCAAGACGTGGTCGTGAACGATGCGGTGGATCTCGTCTTCAAAAGCGAAGATCGCCTTCGTGAGGGAACCCGCCACCGCCCCCACGTTGAAGTGAAGGTTCCCGTCGCCGTAGTGCCCGAAGATGCTGGGTTCCGACATCGGCACCGCGGCGCGGAGCGCCGCCGTCGTCCTCTCGATCACCTCCACCATGCGGGATCTCGGCACCGAGACGTCGTGCTTGACGTTTCCGCCCTGGCGCTTCACCGCGCCAGGGATCCCCTCGCGGATCGCCCAGAGGGCGTCCGCCTGGTCTTCGCTCTGCGAAACCGCGCCGTCGGTGACGAGACCGGCGTCCATGAGCTCACCCAGCATGTCGGTCAAGCGCTCGTTCGCGGCGTCGGCGTCCTCCGCCCTCATGTGGGAGATTTCCGCCAGGACCTGCCAGTCGGCGGGGTCGGTGGGCGGCGTGAAGCCCCGCACGGTGACGGCGCTCATCAACGGGCTCCTCCCGATCAGCTCGAACGCGGTGAGCGTGGGGCCGGCCTCGCGCTCCAGCGCGGTGAAGAGCTCTTCGACGGCCTTCAAGTCGGCGAGCGTGAGCCAAAGCACGGTCCTCGACTGCGGACGGGGTTCGAGTTTCACCACGGCTTCCGTGATGATGCCGAGCGTGCCCTCAGACCCGATGAAGAGCTGCTTCAGGTCGTAGCCCGCGTTGTCTTTGCGAAGCGATCGGGTCAGGTCCAACACCCGGCCGTCCGCCAACACGACTTTGAGTCCCAACGTCAGCGCCCGGGTGTTCCCGTAGCGGAGCACGTGCACGCCCCCGGCGTTCGTCGCCAAGACGCCGCCCATCTGGGCGCTCCCTTCCGCGGCGAACGACAAGGGAAAGAGCCGGTCGGCTTCTTTGGCCGCCTCCGCGAGCTTCGCCAGCACCACTCCGGCCTCGACGTGGGCGGTGTTGTTGACCGGGTCGATGGCAAGGATGCGGTTCATGCGGGCGGTCTGGAGGACGACCGTGCGGCGGTTCAGGTCGTCGGGCCACCCGGGGGAGGGCGTCGCCCCCTCGACGTTCGAGGTGTTGCCGCCCTGGGCGATGACGACGAGGTTCTCTTCCCGGGCGATCCGCATCACTCGGGCGACCTCTTCGGTCGACCCGGGGCGCAGCACCGCAAGGCACGTGCCCTGGCGCCGCCCGCGGCCGTCGAGCGAAGCGTGGGCGACGTCGTCGGGCGACGTGAGGACGTGCGCCGCGCCGAGGGCGGCGGTGAGGCGGTCGAGGGCTGCCGTCATGGGGACTCCGGGAAAGGGGGGAAGGGGAGGACAAGGGTTGAGCGGGGAGCGGTCCGACGAGGATCCGTCCGGGCGTCCCTCAAGGATAAGGCGGTTGGCCGTTGACCGCCGCCCCGAAAAGGAAAGAGGCCGGTTCGGCGTTCCGCCGTCCGGCCTCTCCGAGTCACGCGGAGGAGATCACTTCAGCGCTTCAAAGACGCGTTCCGTGATCGCGTCGATCGAGCCGAGGCCCGAGATCGAGCGGTACTGCGGGGCGTCGCCGCCCTTCTTCGCGAGGTCCGAGTAGAAGCCCACGAGGGCTTCCGTCTGGTTGTGGTAGACCTCAAGGCGCTTCAGGACGACCTCTTCACGGTCGTCGTCGCGCTGGATGAGGGGATCGCCCGTCACGTCGTCCTTGCCTTCGACCTTGGGCGGGTTGTACTTGATGTGGTACGTGCGGCCGCTCACCGGGTCGACGCGGCGCCCGGACATGCGTTCGACGATTTCGCTGTCGGGCACGTTGATCTCGAGCACGAAGTCGAGCGGCACGCCCGCGTCCGCCAAGGCCTGCGCCTGCGGAATCGTGCGGGGGAAGCCGTCGAAGAGGAAGCCGTTCGCGCAGTCGGCGGCCTGAAGGCGTTCCTTCACGAGACCGATGATGATGTCGTCGGAGACGAGCTGGCCCTTCTCCATGACGGCCTTGGCGGCGAGCCCGAGCGGCGTGCCGGCCTTGACGGCGGCGCGGAGCATGTCACCGGTCGAGATCTGCGGAATGCCGAACTTCTCGCAGATGAACTTGGCCTGGGTGCCCTTGCCGGCACCGGGCGGGCCGATCAGAATGAGACGCATGGAGAAACTCCCTTGAAGTTTTTGTGTTGTTGTCGCCGAAAGGTCACGGCACAGAGCCCGACGACTCGGGGGAGCCTTCGGGCGTTGGATTCATTGTAGCGCCGGAGGGGGCTTTTCGCCCCTCGGGCGGTTTTGGGACGTTCGGCGTCGTCCGAACGACGCCCGACGCCCCAAAAAGCGGGGTGAGGGTCAGTGCGCTTCCAAAGCCTTCCGTTTGGCCTTCTCCTCGCGGATGACGGCGCGCACGCGGTCCAAATCTTCCTGCGTGTCGACGCCGGCGGGGAGCGCCGCATCGAGCACCAATACCGCGATCCGCTCGCCGAAGTACATCGCGCGGAGCTGCTCCAGGCTCTCGGCCTCCTCGATCGGGGCCTGCGGGAGCGTGGGGAAGCGCTTCAGGAACCCCGCACGGTAGGCGTAGAGGCCGACGTGGTGAAGGGACGGGTGCCCCTCCGGCATCGAGCTCATGCCGTGCTTCCTGAAATGGTCGCGCGGCCAGGGGACGGGCGCGCGGGTGAAGGTCATCGCTTCACCCTTCGCGTTCAGCTCCACCTTGACGACGTTCGGGTTCATGAACGATTCGACGTCGCGGATCGGGTGCGCGGCGGTCGCGATCGCGCACTCGGGGTGCGCTTCGAGGAGCTCCGCCACTTGGCCCACCACTTCGGGCGGAATCAGCGGTTCGTCCCCCTGGACGTTCACGATGATCGCGTCGTCCGGAAGCCCCATCATCTCGACGGCTTCCGACAAGCGGTCGGTGCCGGTCGGGTGCGAGGCCTTCGTCATCAGGGCTTCGACGCCGTAGGCGCGACAGGCGTCGCAGATCGCTTCGTGGTCGGTCGCGACGACGACGCGAAGGGCGCCGGACTTTCTCGCCGCTTCCGCAACGCGCATCACCATCGGGACGCCTTCGATCGGAAGGAGGGGCTTTTCGGGGAGGCGCGTCGACTTCATGCGCGCCGGAATGATGACGGTGAAGCTCATCGGGCTTCCTCTTTCGGCGTGGGGCGCTTCATCTTGGTGCGCTCTGAGTCGGTGAGCTGCCGGGCGTCCGCGCGGATCATCGAGGGGATGCCGTCGCGGACTTCAAACGCGAGCCCGCACGCGGGGCAGGCGAGCTCCTGACGGACGCCTTCCAAGGCGCGCAGCGTCCCCTTGCAGACGGGGCAGACGAGGTATTCGGGAATGATGGGCTTCATGTTCTGTGTTCCGTGCCGTCGTCGTCGACGGTGTGGTCTTCCACCGGGTCGGCGTGGCGGCGCGTGTCGCGCCCCAACGTGGCCCAGGTGTCGTGAATGCGGTTCGAGACGAAGTCGATGAGGTAGCCGTCCAGCTTCACCTCCAACCCCACGACCCAGATGCGGGGGTCGTCGGCGATCGCGGGGATCCGGGCGCACTTCACGGCGTCCTTCCCCGTGATGAAGATGATGTCTTCCGACCGCCCCGCGAAGGGGTTTTCCGAGAAGTCGTAGTGGTCGCTCAAGGGAAGTTCCGCGCACTCGATGTCGTGCCCGCGGATCATCGCGAAGAAGCGTCCCGGCGCGGCGATCCCCGCCGCGGCGAGGGGTTTCCAGCGCTTTTCTTCGATCTCAGCGGAGAGCCGGTCGATGTCGGCGGTTTGGCCGGTCGAAAGCTGGGTGCAGGGCCCGAAGCAGGACGACGCGACGAAGCGCGGCGTGCGGGACGACACCGTCTCCGCGTTGGGGGTGTTCAAAACGATGGCGTCGACTTCGTCGAGCCTCGAGGGCGGCTCGCGAAGGGGCCCCGCCGGGAGCACCCAGCCGTTGCCGAGTCCCCGCGCGCCGATCACGGCGAGCTCGACGTCGCGCCCCAGCGCGTAGTGCTGAAGCCCGTCGTCGCTCACGATGACGTCGACCTCGGGGTGGAGTTCCAGAAGGCGGCGGCCGGCTTCAAGGCGCTTACGTCCCACGACGACGGGCGCGCCCGTCTCGCGGGCGATGAGGAGGGGCTCGTCCCCGACCTCCGTCGCCGCCGCGTCGGTGCGCACCTCGCGCACGCCCGCCTCTTCGCGGCCGAACCCGCGGGAGATGATCCCCGGGGTCCAGCCCCGGGCGGCGAGCTCGCGCACGAGCGCGATCGTCACCGGGGTCTTCCCCGTGCCGCCCACGTAGATGTTCCCCACCACGACGACCGGCACCGGAAGGCGCTCGGCGCGGGTGCGGCTGCGGCGCACGGCTGCGATGCCGCGAAAGACGAGGGAGAGCGGAGAGAGGAGACACGCCGCGGGACCGCGGCCGGCCCACATGCGGTGGACCCAAGCTTCAAGCCGGGCGCTCATCGGCGGACCTCACTGACGTCGTGGGTGCGGCGGAAGGCCGCCTGCGCGGAGCGCTTCAGGATGCGGGGGGATCGGAAGGATCGTTGAGGAGGGTGGTCGTCGGAGGACATTGCCTGTGACATTGCCGTCGAAAAACTTCAATCCGACAATGATAGGTCAAATCGGTTGGGGGTGCGCGCGGCGTTCGAACCCGATTTGAGCACGTCGGGCCCTCTTCAGACGCTTGCCCGGGCGCGCGGCCGAGACTTGTTCCCAACGTGTTCCCGTGCCTTTTTCGGTCACCGGATTGCGCCGAGGTTCGTCCGGGGACCGGAGCGGACTGCGGCCCGAATAGATGTCCCTTCGGTCGGCGTTGATCCTGTGTGGAGAAGTTTTCAACGAAAAACCTTGGTGAAAACGCGTAGAGGCGGCGCCGGCGACGATGTGTTGAAAACCCTGTGAACAACTCGGTTGACAACGTTCCAAAGTGCTTGACGCGAAAGGAAAAGGCTGTGAATTGCTGCATGGCGGATCCTTGGAATCGCTACGTACTCAAGGAATATCAAGGGGTTTCCGTTGTTTCCTGGGGCTCCCGCCCCAGTGGACGCTTCCGGTGGACAACCGCCGTGGAAAACCCCGCGGGTTTCTCACCGAGACCGTGAGTAACGGTGTTGATAAGTTCGTGGGCAACTTGGCAAGTCGTTGATTCGGTTGTGAAAAAGATCGTTGCCTAAAAAATAGGCAAACCCGGGGTTTTGTGGGAAAAGCCGTCGGAACCATGCCGGACACGCATCCGGGGCTCTTCTTGGAAATCAAGGGTTTGCGTCTTTTGGGGTCCGGATTCGTCCTCATGTGAACAACTTCCCCCGGCCGCAGGCCCTTTTCGGGGCGCCCCAACGGGGTTGAAGCTCTTTCCGACGCCCCGGTGACCGGTCTCGGAGGCGGTCCCGACGGAGGTTCCGGCGTAGGTCTTTCGACCCCTCCATCCGGCCCCCGCTAAACTTTCACCCATCCGAATCAGAAGCGGAGATCTTTTGGCATCCCGCAGGGATTCCGCGTGGGTTCCACCGCGATTCCTCCGGATCACGCCGGATCCCGCTTCACACCTCCCCAACACCCAAGGACGGCAGATCAACGTGCCCAAGAACCCGACGGACGCCCGCAGTGGCGAAGACGACCTGACCGACGTGACCAACGTCACCGACGTCAACGACGCCGCCGATGCGGCCGACGACGATTCCCCGCTCGCGTCGGACGAGGCGGCGCTTCGCCGCGCCCGCCGCGAGGCGAGCCTCGCGCGCTTGGCCGCGGTGCGTGCGCGCCGCGGCACGGAGAGCCGTCCGGCGGCCGCCACCGCCATCCCGAGGCGCGAGTGGAGGACGACTCCTCCGCCCCCACCGCCCTCCTATTCCTCCTATCCGCCGCCCTTCGGCGGGCCGGATGAGTTCACGGGGCTTTGGCGGGATCCTTCCTCCCCGTTCACCGCGCCCTCCGCGATGCCCGGCACCACCCGCGGGACGCAGAAGCCCCTCACGGTGACCGAAGCGCTCACGCGCATCAAGAGTGCGGTGGCGGGGACGCTGATCGGCGTCTGGGTGACGGGCGAAGTGAGCGGGATGTTCCGCTCGGCGGCCGGACACGTCTACTTCAAGCTCAAAGACGCGACGGGGCTCGTCGCCTGCGTGGCGTTCGCGGGGGCGCTGCGCAAAAAGCCCGCCGACTTCCGCGACGGCGACGCGATCGAAGTGACGGGCCGCGCCGACGTCTATGCGCGCGGGGGCGACCTTCAGATCGTGGTCGACAACTGGCGCCCGGCGGGGCTCGGAGAACGCTGGGAGGCGTTTCTGCGGCTCAAAGCCAAACTCGAAGCCGAAGGGCTCTTCGACGACGCCCGGAAGAAGCGCCTCCCCGGCTTTGTGCGCAAGCTCGCCGTCGTGACGAGCGCGCAGGCCGCGGCCTGGAGCGACGTGCGCCGCACGCTCGCAAGGCGCACGCCCTGGATCCGCACGACGCTCTTTGAGACGCCCGTGCAGGGGGACACGGCCCCGGAAGGGATCGTGCGCGCCTTGGCGGCCGCCGACGCGGGCGGCTTCGACCTCGTGCTTCTTGTTCGCGGGGGCGGGGCGCCGGAAGATTTGGACGCCTACAACGACGAGCGTGTCGCACGGGCCTTGGCCGCGATGCGGACCCCGACCGTCACCGGCGTTGGGCACGAGTCCGACGTGACGATCGTCGACTTCGTCGCCGACCTGAGGGCGTCGACGCCGACGGCCGCCGCCGAATCGGTGGGGCCGGACCTGAGGCATTGGCTCACGCTTCTTGCGAGGCTCGACGCGACCCTGCAGGATGCGTTGAACCGCAGCCTTCGCGACGCGATGCAGCGTACGGACCGTGCGGCCCTGATGCTGGCGAGCCCTGAGACGGTGACGGGTCGGAGCGAACGCCGGATGCGGGAAGCCAAAGATAGGCTTCGTCGGCTTTTTGCCGACCGCACGGGGTTGCTCGACGCCCGGCTCGCGCACGCCGCGGAGCGGCTCGCAAGCCCCGACGCGGTCTTGGAAGCGAAGGCGAGGGCATTGGGGAGCGCCGCCGAGCGCCTCCGCGCGGCGGGCCTCACGGTCGTCTCGCAGCGGGAGACGGCGCTTCGCGCCGTCGCGCCGGTGCTCCCCGCCATCCTCCGGCAGCTGGACCTGTGGGAGCGCCGTTTGGACGACCTCTCGCAGGCTCTCAAAGCGCTCGACCCTGACCGCCCGATGCGGGACGGTTGGACCCGCGCGGAGCGCGCGGGCGAGATCCTGACCCGCGCCGAAGGGCTTCGTCGGGACGACGAGCTGACGCTCCGCTTCGCGGACGGTTGGGCGCGCGTGCGCGTGGAAGAGGTGGGCCTCACGCCTGAGGGGAACGGGAAGGACGACGGGGTTGGCGCCGGTCCTTCCGGCGGGAAAGCCTGATCGTTGAAACCCCGGCGCATCCGCCCGGAAAAAGGTGGATACGTTTGCGGACGCGAAGTAGATCTTTCGGTGGATCCTATGAAGTTCTTCGGCGTGATAATCTCACCCTAACAACAATTCTTCTTCGGAGACCCATCCCATGGCCCGTTTTGAACTTCCCGCGCTTCCCTATGCGCTCGACGCCCTCGAACCCTTCATGAGCCGCGAGACGCTCGAGTACCACTACGGCAAGCACCACCAGACGTACGTCAACAACCTGAACGCCCTCACGGAAGGCACGCCCTTCGCTGAGAAGTCCCTCGAAGAGGTGGTGCGTTCCTCTGAAGGCGGCGTCTTCAACAACGCCGCGCAGGTTTGGAACCACGCCTTCTTCTGGCAGTCGATGAAGCCGCAGGGCGGCGGTCTCCCGTCGGGCGCGCTCCTCGCCGCCATCGAAGCCGCGTGGGGTTCGTTCGACGCCTTCAAGAAGGCGTTCTCCGACGCCGCCGCCGGCAACTTCGGTTCCGGCTGGACCTGGCTCGTGAAGAAGGCCGACGGCTCGCTCGCCATCGTCAACACGAGCAATGCCGGGACGCCGCTTACGATGGAAGGCGTCAAGCCCCTTCTCACGATCGACGTGTGGGAACATGCCTACTACGTCGACCACCGCAACGCCCGTCCGAAGTTCATCGAAGCCTACTTCTCGAACCTCGTCAACTGGGCGTTCGCCGAAGCGAATTTCGCCGCCTGATCAAGGGCGAAAAGCATGACCGGCCGCCGGGTTTGCCCGGCAGGCTGATGTCGATGCGGGGCGCGCACGAAATGTGCGGCGCCCCGTTTTTATAATGAGCCTCCGGTCTGAAGCCGGGGCCTCGCCCCTCCAGTCCGCTTTTCTCCATTCCATCCCTTCAAAGAGGGCGCGCTTCCTGCGCCCGCCCGGACACCCGCCATGATTCCCGCCGACGAACTCTGCCGCGACATTCAGATGAAGCTTCCCGACTGCCTCTGGCAGCTCGACTACCGCGAGCGCTATCTCGCGGGCCGCTACAACGAAGACTTCGCCACCGATCAGCGCGACGGGAAGACGTACCTTTTCGGCGTCGCGGAAGTGCCGCTTCAGTACGAGGAAGCGGGCGCCTTCACCTGGGGGATCTGGGTGGAGGTCTCCCGTGAAGACCACGACAAGTATCTCGCCCACTTCCAACAGGACGCGGTGGAGGGGCTTCAGGTGGAAGGCCGCATCGCCAACGACATCCCCGGCTACGAAGACGCTTTTGGCGCGAAGGTCGTGATGACGCTTCACGCCGGGCGCCGCCCCGAAGTGACGGTGACGGAGGGGAGTCTGGCCGAGGACCAGAAGGCGGGGCTGACGTTGGATGCCCACCGTGAGTTGGACGCCATCCTCTTCGGGGACGATGAGGAAGAGGGCGACTTCGATGAGGTTGAGGACGATGCGCGCTGAGCAAGGTCGCGCTATGATGGCCGCGTGATCTCCTCGGGTCTGGGCCGCGCATTTCGGTGGCGACTAGGGCCCCGGGCCTCCATGTCGGTGGGGACTTTGAAAACAGGGGAGATGACGGACGCCACCCGGATCAGGCCTGCGGGTGCGTCGAATTCGAAAAGGGGAGACGATCATGAGCGCCTCCCCTTTTCCTTGTCCGGATTCCGGCGACCGGTGCCTCTGCCGGTGCAGCAAGCCTGCATCAGGCCCGACGGGACCTTACTTCGTCCCCGTCGACCCGAACCCGCCCGTGCCGCGTTCGCTCTCGACGAATTCGTCGACGAGCTTGAACTGCGGCTGCACGACCGGCATGACGACCAGCTGCGCCAAACGTTCGAAGGGCTCCAGCACGAAGGGCTCCTGCCCGCGGTTCCAGGTCGAGATCATGAGTTCACCCTGGTAGTCGCTGTCGATCAGGCCCACGAGGTTCCCGAGGACGATCCCCTTCTTGTGGCCGAGCCCCGAGCGCGGCAGGATCACGGCGGCGTAGCCGGGCGCGCCGATGTGAATCGCGAGCCCCGTGCGCACGAGCACCGTTTCGCCCGGCGCGATCGTGATGGGGGCGTCCAAAAGGGCGCGCAGGTCGAGCCCCGCGGAGCCGGGTGTGGCGTAGGCCGGAAGGTGGGCGCGCATGCGCTCGTCGAGGACCTTGAGGTCGATCGTGAGATCAGTCGTCATTGCGGTTGATCAGTATGGATGGTGAGTGAATGGGTTTGGTGTTCGTGAGGACGACGTTTAGCCCTTACGCTGAAAGCTCCGTTCAGGTTCGAACGCACCCTCGGCGGCGTCCTCTTCCCGGGCGCGCAGCGCCGCAGCGGCGCGCGCGACGATGAAGCGGGCGACGTCGTCCTTCGTCGCGGGACCGTAGGCGACGGTTTCCGACGGCGTCACGATGAGGACGCGGTTTTCGTTCGCCTGCGGGGCCGTGCGGGCGTCGTTCGCGACCACGAAGGCGCAGCCCTTGCGGCGGCACTTCTTCCGCGCGTAGGCTTCGACGTCCGCGCATTCGGCGGCAAACCCCACCGTCACGGGGACGTCCCGGCGGGCGGCGACGCCCTGAAGGATGTCGGGATTCTCGGCCCAGCGGAGCTGCGGCCCCATCGGGCTCTTGGCAACTTCTTCGGTCTTCCCGTCCGCCTGTTCTTCAGACTTGAGATCCTTCTTCTTGATCTTCCCGTCGACCGCCGCTTCGGGCCGCCAGTCGGCGACCGCGGCGACGCCGACGAAGATGTGGGCGGGCTTTTCATTGAGCGCTTCATCGACCGCGGCCTTCATCTCCAGGGCGGACGTGACGCGCCGGACCTCCACTCCGGGAGGCGGCGCCACCGTCACGGGGCCCGCCACGACCACGACCTCCGCCCCCGCATCCCGGAAGGCGCGGGCGAGCGCAAAGCCCTGCCGTCCGCTCGAGCGGTTGGTGATGCCGCGCACGGCGTCGATCGCTTCGTAGGTGGGCCCCGCCGTCATGACGACGCGGCGGCCCGTGAGGGTCTTCTCCACGAAGGCTCCGGCGATGCGCTCCAGAATTTCTTCGGGTTCGATCATGCGGCCTTCGCCCACGTCGCCGCAGGCCTGCGACCCCTGCGCGGGGCCGAAGAAGAGAAAGCCGTCGTCCTTGAGGGTCTTCACGTTCCTCTGGTTCGCCGGGTGCGTCCACATCTCGACGTTCATCGCGGGGACGACCGCCGTCGGGCACCGACGCGCGGCGATCAGGGTGGACACAAGGTCGTCCGCAATCCCGTGGGCGGCCTTCGCAAGGATGTTCGCGGTGGCGGGACCCACGACCAGAAGGTCGGCGTCGCGCGTCAATTCAATGTGAGGCATCGCGCCCTCAGGTCCCGCCGCCCATTCGGTCAAGGCCACCGGGTGGCCGGAGAGCGCTTCAAAGGTGACGGGCGTCACGAACCGGGTCGCGTTTTCCGTCATCGCGATCCGCACGACGGCCCCGGCCTTGACGAGCCCGCGCACGACGGCGCACCACTTGTAGAGGGCGATGCCGCCCGTGAGGGCGAGGATGATGCGTTTGTTGCGGAGCATGGTCGGGGTCCTTTCGGCTGTGGGTATATCGCTGATATTGCGGTGCTTCATTGTACGGGGCCGATGCGCGCCCTGGGCGCGCTCCGGCAACCGATCCCGTACGTGGCCGCCGAAGCATGGAAGCACGCCCTTCCATGCGCAGCCCGGCGGAAAGAAAACGGGCTTCCCGTCGCCGGAAAGCCCGCTCTGATGGGTGAGACGGGGACGCGCCCCGTCAGGGGCTCCGCCCCCGGAGCGCTCAGCGCTCCCTGGAGACGCCCAAAAGCTCGTCGAGGATCAAAAGCCCCGCCCCCACGCAGATCGCGATGTCCGCGACGTTGAAGGCGGGCCAGTGCCAGCCGCCCGCGTGGAAGTCGAGGAAGTCGATCACGAACCCGTAGACGGCCCGGTCGATGAGATTCCCCAAGGCGCCGGCGGCGATCATCGTCAACGCGAAGGAAAAGAGCTTCTTCCCGTTGTGCTTCCAGAGGAGCACGACGATCGTCGCGACGACCGCGCCGGCCAACCCCGTGAAGAGCCACCGCTGCCAGCCGCCTGCGTCCGAGAGGAACGAGAAGGCCGCACCGGTGTTGTGCGCGAGCACGAGGTTAAAGAACGACGTCACGGCGATCCGCGTGTCCGGGTTGAAGGCGTGCTCCACCCAGAACTTCGTCCCCTGATCGAGCACGAGCACGAGGAAGCCGAGCGCGATCCAGAGACTGAACCGGAGCGCGCTCGGGGGCGCATAGCGGATGAAGGTGCGCGGTGCGGCCATCGCCAACCGTCCCGCTTAGGCCATGCGGCGCACTTCGCCCGAACCGAAGAGGTTCGTGCGGCAGCGCGGGCAGAGACCCGGGTGTTCGGCGTCGGTGCCGACGCCCGGCACGTAGTGCCAGCAGCGTTCGCACTTCTTCTCCGAAGAGGCCTTCACCTCGACCGAGAGGCCTTCCGCGGCTTCTTCGAGCTCCACCTTCGACATGATCATGACGAAGCGGAGTTCGTCGCCCAAGCTCTTCAGCGCTTCGTACGCTTCGCCCGACGCGCGGACGACGCCTTCGGCCTGAAGGGACGACCCCACGCGGCCGGCTTCGCGTTCGGCTTCAATGGCCTTCTGCATTTCGGCGCGGGCGTTGCGGATCACCTCCCACTTGGCGAGAAGGGCTTCGGCACCGGGCACTTCCGGATAGGTCCAGAAGGTTTCCGTGAAGATCGTCTCGGACGCATTCGGGCTGAAGACCGCGAAGGCTTCTTCGGCCGTGAAGGAGAGGATCGGGGCGATCAGGCGCAGGAACCCGGACGTGACGTGCCAGAGCGCGGTCTGGGCGGAGCGGCGGGCGAGGCTCTTCGGGGCCGTCGTGTAGAGACGGTCCTTCAGAACGTCGAGGTAGAAGCCGCCCAGGTCCGTCGCGGCGAAGCTCTGGAGCATGCCGCTCACGTTGTGGAAGCGGTATTCGTCGTACTCGGCCAAGACCTTCTTCTGGAAGTCCGCGGCGTAGGCGACGGCCCAGCGGTCGAGCTCGAGCATTTCCTCCATCGGCACCGCATCCGTCTTCGGGTCGAAGTCGGAGGTGTTGGCGAGAAGGAAGCGGAGCGTGTTGCGGACGCGCCGATAGCTCTCCACCACGCGCTTCAGAATCGTGTTCCCGAGACGGAGTTCCGCGGTGTAGTCGGTGGAGGCCACCCACAGACGCAGGATGTCCGCACCGAACTTTTCGTTCACGGTCGAGGGCGCGACGACGTTCCCGACGGACTTCGACATCTTCATGCCCTTTTCGTCCACGCAGAAGCCGTGGGTGAGGAGCCCGTCGTACGGGGGACGGCCGTCCAACATCGTGCCGATGAGAAGCGACGAGTGGAACCAACCGCGGTGCTGGTCGGAGCCTTCAAGGTAGAGGTCCGCCGGCCACTTGAGTTCCTTTTCGTGCGAGCCGCGCATCACCGTGTAGTGGGTCGAACCCGAGTCGAACCAGACGTCGAGGATGTCGGTCGACTTGTCGTACTGCGCGGCTTCTTCTTCCGTGAGGAAGTCCGTCGTCTTCGCACGCGACCAGGCTTCGATGCCGCCCTTTTCGATCATGTCGGCCACCTGGTCCATGATTTCGAACGTGCGCGGGTGGAGTTCCCCGGTCGCCTTGTGGAGGAAGAAGGGGAGCGGCACGCCCCAGTTGCGCTGACGCGAGATGCACCAGTCCGGGCGGTTCTCGATCATCGCGTAGAGACGGTTGATGCCCCAGGACGGCGTGAATTTCGTCGCGCGCACGCCTTCCAGGGCCGCCTGACGGAGGGTCTTCGGCTGCGCGGGGGTGTTCAGAACCCCCTTGGTGTCTTCGGTCGGCTCGTCCATGCGCACGAACCACTGCGAGGTCGCGCGGTAGATGAGCGGGGTCTTGTGGCGCCAGCAGTGCATGTAGCTGTGGACCATCCTGCCCGAGGCCATCAGGTTCCCGGTGACGCGAAGGGCGTCGAGGATCTTTTCCGCCGCCTTCCAGATGTTGAGCCCCCCGAAGAGCGGGAAGTCTTCGGCGTAGCTGCCGTCGCCCATCACGGGCGTGAGGATCTCTTCGTTCGTGAAGCCGTTCTTCTTGCAGCTCACGAAGTCGTCCGAACCGTAGGCCGGGGCGGAGTGCACGATGCCGGTACCGGCGCCGCTCTCGACGTAGTCGGCGAGGAAGACCGGCGAGCGGCGGTCGTAGAAGGGGTGAAGTTCCGCCATCGGATGACGGAAGACGAGGCCGCCCAGCTTCTCGCCCATGGCCTTCGCCAAGACCTTGCCTTCGAGCCCGTAGCGCTTCAACGATTCTTCCGCGAGGTCCGCGCCGAGGAGGTGAATCATATTAAGAGCATTACAGTTGTTGAATTAAAAGAAAAAGGAAAAAATCC
>ENA-UPWN01000713-UPWN01000713.1-human-gut-metagenome-genome-assembly--contig:-NODE-713-length-15716-cov-7.557644_pt1 | contig 15716 bp, 15 predicted proteins | sample MGYA00250050_ERZ773377 | MGnify/ENA primary metagenome ERZ773377 (study PRJEB29103, sample SAMN06112008) | human gut metagenome | biome: human gut; feature: ankylosing spondylitis patient; material...
ACTGAACAACGTTTTTTCAATGCTTATCTTGAACAGCATTACGCGGACTTTGGTGAAGAATTTACGATCTGAAATAAAAATATATAGCCGCCCGGCAATATTGCCGGGCGGCTATATTATCAGAGTACTTTAGTAGGGCCGAAATATATTTTATTGGTATCGGTTTCGATTACGGTCTCGGATATTTGCATGCCGCGTGCATTACCGCATGCGATTAGGTTTAGTACGCAACCGCCGTTGCGATATTGAACTATGTCGTTTGGTCCTAGTGATGGTGTAACCATGTACGTATATGAGGCACATCGGTCTGAGCATTCGATCTGTGTACCAGTGGTGGTAATGGTTATTTTTCCGGTGCCGGGTACTCGGAGGCCACCGAAACCGGTTGGCATTAGTTTGAAACATGTGTAGTCGCCGTTGATTACTAAATATCCAGTTAGTCGCAATTGTCCATGTTCGGCATCGTTTAATGTTGTGGATATTTTTATCGTGTTGGGTTTGGTTATCATTGTAGCGACTTCAAATACACTACATATCTGGTTTATTGTTGTGAATTTTGGTTTAAGCGAGTCGGCGACTATTTCTATGGTTTGTGCGATTTTTGCGGTATGTCCGCCGATCGTGTGCGGGGTTGCGTTACTTGGAAACGATATCCAACCGCCCCAATTGAGATATGAGGTCGCGTCGTCATTGCAGATCGAACGGGCGCATGCCCATAGATTGCCTTCGTTGTCAAATTCACCGGCCTCGTATTCACCGATGCGTCTCGACATGAGTAGATCGGTGGCCATACAATTGTACCATTGCAATGTCTTGGTACGTACGTCGTAGAGGTACGCGAACATACGTGTTGTGTAGCCGAAGATCTTGTTATTGTATGCGCTGATACCCTGTCCCATGAAGTCCGTACCCATTGGGCGGGTACCTATGATAGTGGTGCTGTAGTCGGTCATGTTTATTTCGTAGATGTTCGGATTGTTGCGGCATATGCAATATACTTTGTTGGTGATCGGGTCTTTGGTGATACCGGCTATGCCGTGTAGCGGTATGGGTATGTTTACGCTGGTGTTGAAATTGTTATCGTATGCCAGTATGCCGTTATAGTCGGTTGTCCCGTCTAATGTGATGGGGGCGACCCATATAGGCGTGTTGGGCGTTTCGCTTATGTATGCCATATCGTTGAAGTGTCCGGCATTGATTGTTTTGTTGGTGGTTATCGTGTTGGTGCCCATATCAACGATTACGATTTTTGGTTGCCCGTCCTCGGTGGTGATGTTATTGCAGCCGAAATACACTATGTCACCATGTTTAAGGGTTGACTGCGTACCGTAATTATGTGTGATGAACCGTGCTTGTATGGTCATGCCTGTGACTGTGGATATATCGCCGGTGCTTGCGTCATAGATTTTGTGCAGTAGTTTTTTCGCGTCCGTCGGGTTACTTGCGTTAAGTGCGGTTAGTGTTTGATTGGTGTTGTTGATATTATTATCGACGTTGTTTGTCCAGTTTTGCGCTTTTTCATCGGTGTCCCACTTGATAGCGTTGAAGCGGTTAAGTGCGGTATTCGCTTTTTCGGTTGTAACGGCGAGATCGCTTGCGGTGGTGTCTATTTTGTTTTTCAGGGCGCTTGCGGTGCTGCTGTCGGTTACGCCCAGTGCTGTGAGATTGTTGCTTATGGTTTCTGTTTCCGCTATCGCTTGTTTGGCGGTGTTGAGTGCGGTGCTCGCGTTGCCGTTGATTGTCAGCAGTGTTTCATCGATCGTGCGTATTGCGCTGTTGTATTGGTCGGTCAACGAGGCGGGGTCGCCGGTGTCGTATAGATCGAGGTTGAAATTATCGGTTGTGCTTGCCATGTTCAGGCCTCCTTGCGGGTGTCGGTTGTGTGGTGTATTTGTATTTGTATTTCGAGCTGGTGCAGTTTTTTGTCTATGAGTTGCATACTGCGGTTGTATGCGTCGCGTAGGTCTGCCACTGAACCGGTGTCGTATAGTGGCAGATTGTTGAATGTTGTGGTGGTCATGATTTCTCCTTTACTGTATGGGCGGGTAGGGGTTGCCGGTTTGCGGGTCGGTTACGCGCGGCGTCGGGTTGTTGAAGATTGTGAGGTTGCCGACGGCGGCGGTTTCGTCGGTTCGGTGTTTTGCCATGTCGTCCACCGTCTTGGTGGCGACCTGATTGACTCGTGCCCCGAACACCGCGAGCTCGCGATACATGTTGCGCATGGCTATCTTGCTGTCTACGTATGCGCCTTGTGTGGGATCGTAGATCACCATTTTATCGCCAACATGCTCAAGATTGTCCAGCAATGCCGCCAATGTTTTTTCCATCGCGCTGACACGCGCCTCGACGCGGTTTTCAAACGTTTGCATGTCCGCGCTCAGCGTGTTGATCGCGGTTGCGAGCTTGTCGAAATATGCCGTGATGTGATCGTATTCACATGCCAGATGCTTTATGATTTCCTCGGTGCTTTTGGCATTCCAGTAAAAGGCCGGGATTACGGGCGTGTACGGCCACATGGTGTATAATGGTAACGGGAACATGTGTGTTTTGCCTCCTTAATAGTTGTTTATGTTGACGGTCCAGAGTGGGCTGAAACATTCTTCCAGGTGCTCCAATAGTAGCACGTCGATATCCACGTAATCGCCTTGCCGTATCGCCTTGACCTTATCCATGTAGTTGCCGTTGGTCACGGTCTCATACTCCATGTCTGTGGCGTTGCTTGCGTAATCCTGACCGGTCGCGAGTTGGGTCGCGGGGAAATCCGAGAACACGGTTCGCGTCTTGTGCCACGTGTCGTTGTCCGTCATAAATATTCCGGGGTTTCCGGCTGCGAGCTCGTAGAGCGGTTTGAGTACGGGCATTATTTCGGCGATGAGGCGCAACAGGTGCCGCCGCCATCGGCCCGGCGGCATTACGCCTAGTTCGCGGTCATAATACCGGTTTTCGATTTTTTCGCAACATCGAGCGTATTGTGTGTCGTTGTATGCGTCATCACGCCAGGTCCATTGCGGAGTTGTCCAGTCAATGCCACCGGGTGCGAGCAGTTCCCCCAATGTTATCGTGGTGACGGCGTGATAATCGGGTGCGGTTTCGCCCGGATCAAACGACGGTATCATGTCAGATGTCTCCATTGTCGTTGTCCTCCAGTGTTTCGAGGTTGGTCATGTAATTATAGTTTTGGCTTATGTTGTCCTGGTTCCATACCACCTGTATGGGTGCGTCCAGATATCGTGAGAAACGTGTGTTGAGTATGTCGCATGCGGCGCGGCGTTCTTCAAGCTCGGACAGTGCCCGGAGGTCAGTCGGTTCGCCATAGTCGTTGATTTCGTCGGCTGTCTGTCGTTCCATCTTCATGGGTAGGTTCTTGATTCCGAGCGCCTGGTAAAAAGCGTTCCAGGTGTTTTGTATGTCGGTCTGTAATTCCATGCCGATATATTCAACGTTGGTTTTGAGCACTTGCGCCTTCATGCTGTCCGTGAAGCCGGGCGTTGCCATGATTGCCATCTCTCCGCCTGATATCTGCTTGATGACGTTGACTCCCGCCGTCTGCTGTCCGGCGGGTACCTCCAGAATGAACGGGGTTTTCTGGTGGAAGCGGTTTTGTCGACGGGTCATGTACAGATCTTCGATCTCGTGCGCGAAAAACTCAAGCGTCGGCATCAATGGCGTACGTGCCTTGTTGCTATAGATAAAGACCCCGTTTGAGTTGTTTACGTCGAAGCGCCACCCGTTTATCCCGTAGGATGTCCATTTTTTAGGTCGATAATACACGTTGAAGTCGGAATTGACAACGGCTTGCGTGGAAAAAAACAAGCCGGGTTTGCTATGCGGGTACGCGATGGTGGCATATCCGTAGTACAACAGATTATACTCCAGAAACCAAGCATTGCACGTTTTCGGCAGATTCAACCATTTGAAACGTGACATTGCGATGTTCAGCATCTGCGAATAAGCCATGTAATACGCCTGTGAGTTGAGTTGCTGCGACTGCTGCCATACCGGCAGCCCTTTTTCGCCAAGGGCCGCGCGGTTCGGCGGGCATTTATGCGTACGTTTACGTCCCATATATAACACCTTTTTTCGCTAGTTGATGTTCGCGGCGAGATAATCGCCGCCTATTTCGGTGGGGTCACTCCAGATTGTAACACCCGCGGTCAGCATGGTACGAATGTCGTCAAGCGCCTCGTTGGTCGCCTTTTCGCTGGTCAGCCACGCATCGGAGGCTTGCCAATACGTGAAGTGACGGCATGTCGTGAGGTTCGGCTTACTGTAGAGCTTGTTCGAAGCGATACCATACCTGAGCATGTACATACCCGCCTGGAGCAACGCGCCTTTTGTCTGCGTACGTACCTTTATCACCATGTCACGTTGCGCCATTTCATCCGCCCACGGATCGCCCGAGTACGCGCCGACCGGCGCGGCGGGCTGATTGTACATGTCAGCGAACGTGTTCGTCGCGTTGTCGCGCGTCGTGGTCATCGAGCGTTTCGCGTTGCCTATGGTCTGATTGCGGGTCGCGCCGGCGTTGGTGTTGCCGGTTGCCGCCGTCGCAGCCGCGTTGGCGTTGGATGCGGCCACGTTGTTTGCGGTCATGTCCGTACTAGCCTTGTTGTTTGCATTCGTGGTGTCGGTCGCTAGTTTCTGCTGCCGGGTGGTTTGCTGTACTGCAAAAAATTCCGCATGACTCTTTACGTCGCGGTTCTGTGTTCGGGCCAGCTCCGCTTTATTGAACAGTGCCGTGTTCGATGCGTCAAAGATCGCTTTTTGATTGGTGATCGCAAGCGCTGAGTTATAGCCGGACAACCCTACGTTTATGCCTGTGGTGGCAAGGGTTGACATCGCACCTATGGCAAACGGGGCAGCCGCGCCGCCTGTGGCCGCTGTGGCCGCGCCGCTCGCCGCGATGCCCACAATCGCGCTACTGGTGTTCGCCACCATAGATGACACATTGGATAACGCGTTCTGCGACACGCCCGCGTTGAACGTCGCTTGCGCCACGCTCTGATCCTCGACAGCGTCGGAAAGTATCTTAGTATTGACGCTCGTCAAATCATCATCCATTTGCGTTTGAGTATACTTAAGCATGTCGTCGGCAGCTGTGTTGTTGAGGTTTTTCACGTCGGTGCGTAGCGTGTTACCTCGTATGGCGTTCTGTGTTGCGGCGGTGTTCGAGCGTTGCGTGTTGCCGAGCGCGGTCGCGTTCGATTTTTGCGTGTTCCCTTGGGCGACGTTGGCGGATTGCGCCGTGTTCTCGTATACGGTTATGGCGTTTTCCCGCCCCTGCATGATCGCGCGGTTGTAGTTGGTGCCTCGATAGGCGTCTATGTTGCGCCGCTGCAATGCGTACGTGGGGATATCGTATGCGATCACGGTACGCAAGACATCGGAGTTTGGTATGTTGCCGGTTATGGACTGCTTGTTGAGGTTCAGCACGTCCATTCCGTTGACGCCGTTGGCGCCCACGCCGTCAAGGTACGCGGCCTGTCGTATGAGCGGGTAGGCCGTGGACACAAGCGACCTGACCGAGAGCGGCCCGCAATCCTCGATGTTCACCGTGGTGGATTTGCCCCACGTGTCCGTGATTTCCAGCACGGAGTACGGGGATACATAGAGTTTGGTCACGTCGCGCACCATGTCGGGCATGTCGAAATCATCCGTTGTCAGATCGATGTCACGTAATGTCGTTTCGGTATCTATGACGGTGCGCCATTCCACGCCGTCCAACGTGATGGGGGTGCCGGTCCCGAAACGGAACATGTTTTCGGATAGCACGAAACACGCCGCGATGCCGTTGGCGATGTGGGGCCGGTAGGCGAACAAGTCGTTGAAATAGTCAACGCCGATCGCGTCGGCGCGTAGCGCGAATACCGTGTGATTGTTCGGTATCCGTCCGCGCTGGGTGGCGTATGCGTTGCCGCGCGTGCGGCAGTCGCTTACGTCGATCGCACCGGCTCCCCATGTCCAAGCGGTCACGGTGCCGTCGTCGTCCGAGTACGACGGCGCGGTGCCGGTGATATCGGTACCGCGATGTTCCGCCATCTGCGCAAGCCAGCCCGTGCCGAACGTGCATGCGAGGCAAATGTACTTGACACCTGCCGTCAGGTCGGTCACGTCGGTGTGTGTGATACGGTTCGCCACCGAACCGTAGTTGACATCTGGCGCGAGCATGTCCGTGCTGTTTTCGCGCGGGTTCTCCAATAGTTTTGCGGGTGTTGTCTCGGTGAGCGGTGCGTGTCCCCGTGTCAGTAAAAGCCCGTTTATCGTGGTGGTGTTGATGTAATCCGTCCATACATCGCGCTCAAGAAGTATGGTGGTGGTGTTAGGTGCCTCCGCGGCTAGGGATGTGACGAAATAATGGTAGCGGCTTTGGCAATCGGTTTTTTGGTACGGTGATTGCAGTATGTCCGTGCTGAAATCGACTACGATGTAATTGTATCGTTGCGCGGTCATATACGGTACGGGTATCTTGACCCCGTCCGTGTCGGCGCGTGCGATATACATGCTGGATGTCAGTGTTACGGTTTCGCCGTCCAGCATATCAAACCATGCATCTCGTGCCTTGTCGTCAGCGAACTTAACCACGTCGTGGCCGTCGTTACGCCATTTTACGTGGCATAGTTTTATCTTGGTTTTCGGTGTCCACATATTATAATCGTATGTGTTGACGTATTGATCGTACACGTGCACGTCAGCGCCCGGAAACGTTGTGACATTATCCAAGTGCGGGAATTTCATATATACCTCTTTTTTCGCAAAATAAAATCGGGGTGCCGGTGTTACCCGGTACCCCGATACTAGCATGTTACGACGATGCACATTATTTTACGGTGAACGTGCAAGTCGCCGTATGCGTCGTCGTCTCGCCGGTCGGGTTGACGTATGTCGCCGTGCCCGTCACCGTGATAATGTCGCCTGCCGCCAGCCCGTCGCGCTGCACGTGCAAACGTGCCTGATCGTCGACAAACGTGTTGACATCGAGCGCGAACGGCGATGCAGCGCCCTTGGCGCCCGCCGCGTGGGTTGCAGCTACCTCGTACGTGGCGGAGTTCGGCGCGACATCGATGGCGGTGCCGGTCGGTTCCACCGTCGCCGTGAGTTTCGGGGTGAGCTGGAGCACGTCACCAGCCTTGACATCACCCGTCTCCGGGGTCAGCGTGAACCCGGTCACGGTCTGAGTGACCACCTTGATGGAGGTGCCCGCATCGGTGGTGAACAAGGCGCACGGCGTGAACGGCGATACGCCATAAATGCCCCAGTGATTCAGATACAACGTATTTGAAAGGGTCTGCGGATTGTAGAACTGAGTGGTGCCGTACAGCGTATCGCGAACCTGGTACCAATCAGTAGACACAAGCAACGCCACCGCGCCCGGAATACCAAGGCTCGGCACCTGAATAATACGATACGGCACATCGGCCTTATCCAACTGGAACACCGCCGACAAGCCGTCAACATCAAGCGATGCGAGATATTCCGGCTCGATAAGCAGCACCATTTGTTGCGGGTTGGCATACGCCGGAATATCGTTGACGTTAAGGGCGTTGTACTGTGTGCTTGGGAAACGCATACGTCCAGCAGTCGCGCGCAACGACTTGAGCAACGTCTTGGCTGACGCTTCATCGGTCGGTGCAGCATCGAGATGAACCTTGTAGAAACCAAGATTCTGCTCGTAATGTCGGATCAGTGCAAGCATGATGTTCATTTCATCGTAGTTGTCACTGTTTCGTGGCGTTTCCATGATCTGCGCGATGAAACGGTTCAAGCCGTAATCGTCCACGAACGCCTGACGAAGTTCGTCATCCGTCCATGAAATCGGGTATTGGTCCTTGCGGTTCATTTCGTAGAACCATACGGCGGCTTCGGGGCGGTGCATCTTCAGCAGAGTTTCGGCATCGTCCTTGTATCCATGCGCCTTAATCCACTTGACGGCAATCTCCTGAACGGTCGAACCCCAGTACAAGTTCTCTTTTTTAAATATCGAGAGCATGTTTTCAAATGGCATATTCTGCGCCATCACGGTAAGGCCAATTCGGTTGACCATGCTCCAAACACAGTCATTCAGATATTGGCGGTTCATGGGGTCGAACAGATATCTCGCGGTGTTCGCCACGCCCGTTTGAGTGGCGCTCGGCACGCGCTGCTGGTAGTCGTCGGTGCCCTTCAGACGCACCTTGTCCAATATGGTCGCATTATCCACTGCCATAACATCCTCCTTTAGAGTTTGTAATCGAGGTTTTCCAAGTCGTCCGCCGCTGCCTCGGCGATGGCCTCCGCCGCGTCGTCATCCGTTTCCTTGACGGTCGCCCCGTTTTCGACCATCTGCGCCACGGAGTCGGTGAAATTATCATAGATACCGTCAATGCGTTTGTTCATTTCGTCGATCTTGTCCAGTACGCGCGCGAGCATGTCGCGCAGATCGTCGAACTCGCCCGTTCGGTGCGCTTCATCGGGGGTGAGATCATCGCGCTCGGCGATGTCCCTTTCCTCGGTCGTTTCGTCATCCATTATTTTTCCTTTCATATATGAAAAAGTCGTACCGGTGAACGAATACCGAACCGGCACGACTTAAGAATAGCATACTTGTGACATGTTTCATAACGGTAATCGGCACGTTTTTCCCTCACGGCCACATCGTCGCCGGAGTCAACCGTGGTTATCGACGATGCGTTTTAGCGACACCACTATGGCACCTCACGTACACCATGCTTATTTTACACCGAAATTCTTGAGCATTTCAAACATGGCGTGTTGCGTTTCCACCATGTCATATCTCAAATATCCCAAGGCGTAATACGATGTAAGATTCTTAATCAACTCCCTCGCCATATTCGCAGTGAGGTAGTTCAGCCTGTTATCATCTCTCGTGAGCGCAAAATATGGCACATGTGTCCCGCCGTCGTATTTCATCGAGAGAAAAACATACCCGCAACGCATATCAACATATACGCCATATTCCCGGTGAAACCAACGGAACACATACGTAAGTTTCGCGTGCTTATGCGGTTTTTCGATAAAATCGGTATCAAATTGCCGAAACTTGTTTTTCGCCGTCATATCATCATTGTTTTTCAACATGCGTCCCGCGACGGTGTTCTTTGCCTTTTGTTCGGCATAGTCATCGTCTCGCACGTAATCGAACAAGCATGTCTTGCCGTCAAGCCATTGCAGACCATACTCGGGATTAAGGGGCACTCCATAACGTCGAAAATACGGGTTGAAAGCGTCGCAAGCGTTACCCAACAGGAATATTCTTGGCTTGCGTCGCTCGGTGTCATCGGCGCGTTCACGTGTCACGGTATCCACGATTTTCGCCAATTGCTCAAACTCGTTTTTCAAATACGTGTGATATCTATCATCATTATCAATAATAAATTCATCCATGCAAATGTTACGCACGTTCACGTATGTGTTTTTCTTTTTTCGCTGTTGCATGGTCAAGGGTATAAAATAACCGCATATCCGCCACGAATTTTCTTTTTTGCCGGTTTTTTTCCGTCGTATTTCAGCCGTTTTATTTGTTGTGCGAAATTCATAATCGGGGAAAATATTATCTTTTATGATACGGTCGAAATAATCTGCTGCAACATCGTTGTTTTCCTCACGAAAACGGGCGATTTCCGCAAAACAATACCCGTTTTTCAAATAATCCTCTACCATGTATTTTCTCATCCCGTAGGTTTTACCCAAGCCTCGTGCGCCGATAATCATGTTCACGTCTGCGTTTCGTGGCAATATTACGGTTTTAAGCCTGTCATAATAATATTTCGCCATCAATGCTCACAATCCTTGGTTTCCCGTTCGTTAATGTAAGTTCACGTGGTGTTGTCTCCACATGTCTATTATACGTGGTTTGCAGATACGTAATGTTTTCTTCGTTTGCCTGTTTATCGGATTCACCTAGCCATCGCCCGGACGGATACAGCCCGATGGCCTCCGGTGTATCCACATGCGCCGGCTCGCCGCGATAGTCCGTGACGTCACCTGTATAACGATCGCATGCATGCGGTCGATTGCGTTGCAACGTATGACAGATCTCATAATCCACCAACACGTCATAGCCGAGCGACATTTGTACGGTTTCCGCGAAGCCGTGCCCCGCATGCATGACATCGGCGATGAAGTCCTCGATGGTGTATACGCCGTCCGGGCGCGGGAGTCCGGCGCAAGTGACATGTACGTGCCCTTTCCTGTCCAAACTGATACGTGCCTTGTTCCACATTTCCATGTGTTCGGCGTAGCGCGTGGTACCGCCACAGTCCTCGACCTCGAACTGTCCGATATGGTCCAGCGTCGAGGCCATGTCGGGCGCGGTGTTTCGGACACGTCGCATGGTGTTGTTGATCGCGTTTTCGATCGCGTTATGCAGCGGTTTGAGCACGTCCAGCAGTTCCTCGTCGCTCACGTCGTCATCGCAACTGATCTTCAGGCTGTCGGTATCGCCGCCCGTGACCGTCACACGTGCGCCGAAATGCCGGTATATCAGCATCATGGCTATCAACAGGTGCATTCTGCTCCCCGCTACGATCCTCATGCCGTACGTGTATAAGACACGTGGCGTTTTCGGACGTTTTTCCGCGAAATTCTCGGGAGTGCAGACAGTGGTTCTATCGACTTCAAGCTCACCGGTTTCCGTCACGCGATAATCGGCTTTCATAACGTCTTGCGCCTGTGTGCCATAAATGCCGTTAAATTGCCCCTTGACGGTCGAGCCGTAATAGGATTGCAAAAATTTCATACTCAGTTCGCCGGTTTTCGCGTCATGCGCGATGCCCTCCGGTATGGATTCGGGAATATCCGCCTCGTATGGCACGCCCTCGGCGTATCCCTTGATAAGGTTTTTCACGTCTGTTTTACGTGCGAACAACATGTTAGATTGTAAGGTCACGTAATCGGGTGGAACAATCGTTTTAGTGGTGGCTTCGCCGTATAACGCATGCATTTCGTCAAATTCGTACACTTGCGCCACGTTCCACAATTCAATTTCATTAACATGTAATATGCATTCATCCGCCCGATACAATTTTCCGAAGGCATACGTTGGATTAACGGCGCTGTCGACGTAACCATGCGCCCTAACGCTGTTTTCCTGTGTCTTTGCACGTTCGTTGTTGCTGTAATCGGTGTCCGCCCGCAACGTTTTCACAAACTTGGAACGTGGGCATATTGCAACCCCCCACGTGTCGAAACATGTGTTTTCGCGCAATCTGAGATTCGTGAATCGTACCGCCACATGCAAACCCGTACGAAACGGGTCATCATAATTCAACAACACATCTTCCAGCGACGTGGCCGCAATGCGCTCGCAAGCGATCTGCAAAATATCCGTAGGCGTTGACGCAAATTTCACCGGCAAACGTCGCCCGTTGATGAAAGCATGATGCATTGACGTGACATCCAAGGACGCGACATCAGGCACGACAACACTAGCGGTTTTAGCGCTCGTAAACGTCAAACCGCCCCGGAAACAAGCCTTGCGCAATGCATACGATTCATAATCCTTCGGAAATTCCTGATTACACGTGATCTCAAAAGCACGTTGCAACGTAAGTTTCTTTCCGTCGCGCAGCGTGACGCGCCGCCCGCCGATCTCACGACGTGCCATCTGCCGTACAAGAGATGTCTTGGTCAGTACTCGACTACCCAGCATATCGGACGTAAGCCAATGGTTGGCGCGTAGCAGCCATTGCAAGTATTGCGGTATCACCTGCACGTCGCGACGGGCGTAAAACAATTCATCTTCGGTCAACGGCGTTTCGGGCGTACGTACAAGCGTATAATCCCAGTCGCCCACGGCCTTGGGGAGGCCGCACGTCTCGCCCATTGCACGCAAACCGCCCATCTCCAAGTAAAACGTATCCCAAAAGCGACATACCACGTTGCCGTCAACGCATAGATCGATTGTGTACGCGCTCGTCGCGGTCTGCGCGTTTACGTTGATCGTATACGTTTGCGTCAATGCCAGCATGAGTGTTTGCATGTCAAACATCAGATTATACGCCGCGATCACCGGTACATAATCATGTTCGCCGGCATACGATATAAGATCTTCGATATATGCAAGTGCCTCATCAACGTGCCGATAAAACCGTACATCGTCCGAAGTAGGGTCGTAAGACTCCAACGATGTATTTCGCAGATCGTTAAAGATATACAATATCGGATATGCCCTTGTTTCGGGGCCGGCTTGTATATTAGTCGTTTCCGTATCGTAAACGGCGGCGACCCTAAACGGCTTGCGGCTCCCCATCACCGTACCACGTCCGGCGACACCGCCACCAACCATATCGGACTACCCCCGTCAACATCCATAACGTCTTCCAAGTCCCCGACGTGCATTTGCATGCGTTTGGCATATTGCAAGGCTTGTTCGTTGCGTTGCATGATATCGTCGAACAATTCACTCAATGAGTCGGGATCATAAGCACGCATGATGACCTCCAAACGTTTCTCGGGCGGCACGTCCGGGCGTTGCCATATATTTTGTGTGTACCGCCAAAAGATTTTGACTTTTTCGCGACCAAGATCGCCTAGCGCGGAGGGTGCCCCCTTGGATGCCGCGCGCATTTCCTGGCGAAAAATGTTAAACGAACGTCGTCGTTCGCCGCGTTTCCCGCCTCCACCCTTCACGGTTTCAGCTTGCCGTGCCAGCTTGGTGGCGTTCTCCATCGCCCGTGCGTACGCTTCGGCCCGTATTTGTTTGTTCTGGATACGTCCGACGTATGTCTGTTTCAGGCCTGTTTCAAGCCGTTGCACGTACATCGTTCGCGCATTCCGTTCACTTTCCGGCATTTGCGGTGTAATGCTCTTGCGTATCGTGTTTATCGCACGTCGTACACGTTTGCGTTTCGCTGTCAGGATGTCGGCTTGCTTGCGGGCTCTGGGCATACATATCACCACCTACGATAAAAAAAAGGGTGCCATAACCGGTTATGGCACCCTCATACGGTTTCAGCGTTCTGCTTTTGCTCTTTTTTCGTATTTCACTTGATTTCGAGGGACTTGAGCGATCGCCCGCCGCCTAGCGGGGTTTGCTTGACGACAACGGTAAGCCCGTCGGGCGCGTTGAAATCGGGGAATATGTCGAAGATGTCCAAGACGCTTCGATAAATGCCCTCCGACTGGCTGAAATACGTCGTACCGTCCTTTGCGAACAGATAGACGTTGGCGCATTTCTGCCCCGTCCGGGAACGAATACCCGGTGCAACGTACACGCCCGTGATGATCAGCGGTTTGTCTCCCAACGCTGCAAGTGAAGTCGCCGTGTTTCGCGCATTGATGATGGCACGTTTCCCGTCGAACGTGCTAACGTCCATCGTGCAAATGTATCGATGGTTGTCAACAATGGCCTGCATTGCCTCATTCGTGGTGTTGTTCATCTGTTCAATTTCCTGTGCCATGATTGTATCCTTTTTTGTTACTCGTTATCGTTGTCGTTGTCGTTGTCGTTGCCGTTGCCGTTGCCGTTGTCGTTGCCGTTGCCGTTGATAGGTGTCGCATGCCGGAAAAACATCTCGGCGGGCATTTCGTAAACCGTTTTCTTCACCTTGATGTCATCCACCAATACATTATACAAGCCGACCTTCATCAACGCTTTCACGGCTTGCTCAGCAGTGCGAATATTACCATCAATAATAATATATTGCTGATTGCCGTCACGATCAATATACGTGACCGTGCTGGTCGCGCGCGTCTTTTTGATATTCCTCATTATATTTCCTTTTTTCTTGATTTATCAACGTTTTACGTTGACATAAAATATATTACACAAAAAATCGGCGCACGCAAACGCGACACGCCGATTTTTTAATATATTAATGTATCAATAACGCAAAACCTGACCCGGATAGATCAAGTACGGGCGACTAATCTTATTAATCTTAGCGACACGAGCCCACTTGGACCCAAAAATAGACCACAAGCACTCACCGGCCCTAACGGTATGAGTACGTACGGGTGCAGTAGATACGTTATGCTTGTTCGGTCGCTTGTGCGGGCGTTTCCGTTCACCGATCGCGTAAGCGTCCCACTGCCACCGTGCGCCCCGGAAATAATCAAGGTCGATCGCACCGGCATAACCGGCAACACGCCCGTTGCCCGTATACTGACGCATGGCCTCGCCATACGCGCCATACCGCCACGGGCGCGACTGCCAACCAGTAACGGCATTGGATGCGTACTGTGCGACCCATACCCCGCAATGACGACGAACATACGAGCTAAGCTGCCACAAACCACTTGCCGGTATATATATAACCGGCCAAACACGTGTTCGTTCGTACACACGTTTCACCCAACGATCAACCCACGCGCCATTACCAAACTGGGGGTTATCATCACGCTCCCAGTCAAGCGCGAGAACCGCACGGCCAACATACTTCGAAACATGATCGACGAAAAAATCAGCCTCACGACGAGCATCATTACCCATAGCATAATGATAAACGCCTATACCCTTACCGGTTGCCGTCGCACGAACAAGCTGATAATCAGCAACCTGACTGATACCATTGCGCAAACACGTGTTATTAAAGCCGCCAACACCCCACGTGCCCCCGGCCACGACAAAATCTGCATCAAGCTTACCCGTATCTATATTGCACTGCCAGTTGCTCACGTCAACACCACGCATATCCGCACTAGCGGACGGCACAAACACCAACAATGATACACAAAAACATGCAATCACACTACGCAACACGTGACGTATCTTCATCACCGTCCCCCTTCTGCAACAAGCCTATAAGCTCCTCCGTCAACACATTATTTTTCGTCACAAGATCATTAAAATTTCTAAACGTCGTGGCGATAAACCAAGCCATAGCACAACACGCCACGATCGGAAAACCAATACTGCCGATCATGCTCACAACATCATTAACATTCATAATACCTCACTAAAAAAACCGCGACGCATCGAACAACACGCCACGGCCTAATATATCATTAACCATATACATGTAGCCTATCCGGGAATCGAACCCGGCACACACATCTTATAAGGATGCCGCTCTAACCAACTGAGCTAATAGGCCAAACAACACTATACCACATTATCACCTTTTTTTCATATCATCTGACACCGTGCAACCACATGAAAACCGCATACGCCGCACGTCATCAGCATAATGCAACATCACAAAATCATACAGACCCGCACAAACCGGCCTACCATCCCCCAGACGCGCCCTACTCCGTCGTAGTTCCTTACACCTCGTGGCCGGAATAAATTCATGCTTATACACAAGCAATCACCCTCCATATACTCGATAAAACGTTATATTAAATAAAGCTTCAATAATCGTTTCTCCATACCCAATTCCCTTATAAAAGTTTCCGTAACTACAAGTCACGAAAACAAGATTACCGAAACAATATAATCTATAAGCAGACCTAACCACTTTAAACTCCAATCAACAATCAAACGACTCAAAACGTTTCAACAGCTCATCACGCATAAGCGCAGGCAATTCCTCCACTTCAAATTTCCGAAACTCACCACAGCGCGAACGCTCCGCGCGAACAAACCGCCACGAACGCTTATCATAAATAACTACGAACTGTGTACTCATTGGGATGCCAGAATAAGCCTTCGGAAAGTGCTGGGAGTTCAAATCAACACGAACGGTCAAACCTTCCATGCTTTTCTTAGAACAGCTCTTAAACTTCTGATTAAGAACTGCAATCGCATAATACACATCATGAATATTAACAATACG
>ENA-UPWN01000714-UPWN01000714.1-human-gut-metagenome-genome-assembly--contig:-NODE-714-length-15699-cov-3.979964_pt1 | contig 15699 bp, 6 predicted proteins | sample MGYA00250050_ERZ773377 | MGnify/ENA primary metagenome ERZ773377 (study PRJEB29103, sample SAMN06112008) | human gut metagenome | biome: human gut; feature: ankylosing spondylitis patient; material...
GTTGTGGTAGATTTAATTTCATCACGATTTTTAGTTGAACTTGTGATATTTTGGATTAAATCTGTAGCAGCGCCCGTCATAGCTTCTTGACCATATGAACGATCGCCAGCATTGTCTGTATTTTTGCTAGTTACACCGATTAAGGCACCAGATAAGAGAGCGCCAGACAATGCGCCTTTGAATTTTTGCCAGCTGTGGCCAGAATGTTTATCTTTAACGCCTGCAAATCCTGTACCTGTAACAGCGCTTTGATCTGGAAGAGCAATCGATGTACCATCTGGTAAAATCATGCGGTAAAAACTAAGGTTAATTCTAGTACCAGAATACCCTTCTGGATGGCCGATTAATTTAGTACCTGCAGGAATCAAAATGTTATTTCCTGTTACGGAATCATAGACATTTTGACGAACAATCGCTATTACATCTGCATTTAGATTATCGCTAGTTACTTGTGTAAGTAGCGTTGCTGGAATCACGGATCCAGCTTGCAGTACATTATCAGATTGAACATATTTTGCAGAAGCTGCATTTGCTACTGTAAAAGGTACTGTGCTAGGCGCTATAATCGCTGTTGCTACAAAAGCTGCTACTGCAGCACGTTTAAGTTGTTTATACACGGTGCTACCCCCTATTGAATCACTTGAATATAACCGCTTTTACCTTGATTAGCTGGTTTATCGTTGTTGCTGCTATTGCTATTAATATTAAATTTGATAGCAGAGGAAGCAGCCGCTTCTTCTGCTGCAGCTGCTTTAGCAGCGGCAGCTTGTGCTTCTTTTGCAGCGTTAGCAGCTGCTGCCGCTGCTGCTTTTGCTTCTTCTGCTTTTGCATCTTTTGCAAATACAAGGATACGAACTTTTTTACCAGTTCCGTGAGGAAGCACTACTGCTCCACGGATCTGCTGGTCTGCGTGACGTCCGTCACAACCTGTTCTGATGTGAGCTTCGATTGTCTCGTCAAATTTAGCTACTGCTGATTTTTTCACTAATGCAACTGCTTCTGCTTTCTCGTAAAGATTTCCTCTTTCGATCAGTTTTGCAGCTTCGATATATTTCTTTCCTCGTTTCATTTCAAATAACCTCCTTGTGGTATTGGCGGGAACGTGCCCCTCCCACTTTTTCGTGAATTTACATATAACATAGATTGTCTCTTCCTCCTTTTCGAAGACACCGAAAAGAATTGTTCAGACTTTCTTAAATCTCTGCTTTTTTATCTGGCAGTTATCTCTTACTCTTCAACCACTACACCCATAGAACGGCATGTTCCTGCCACCATGCTCATAGCTGCTTCTACTGTTGCAGCATTTAAGTCTGGCATTTTTAATTCAGCGATTTCCTGTAACTGAGCTTTTGTGATTGTAGCTACTTTTGTTTTGTTCGGAACTCCTGAACCCGATTTTAAACCACATGCTTTTTTAATCAAAACTGCTGCCGGTGGTGTCTTTGTGATGAAGCTGAAGCTTCTATCATTGTAAACTGTGATAACTACAGGGATGATCAAATCACCTTGATCTGCAGTTTTAGCATTGAATTGTTTTGTAAATTCAACAATGTTTACACCATGTTGACCAAGAGCTGGACCAACCGGTGGTGCTGGAGTTGCCTTTCCAGCTGGAATCTGTAATTTAATATAACCTTGTACTTTTTTTGCCATTTTGTGTACCTCCTTGTGGTATTCGCGGGGATTTCCCTCCCACTTTTATTTGTTACATTTTTTTCACTTCTGCGAAACTTATTTCTACTGGCGTTTCACGACCAAACAATTCTACATTGATTACTAAACTTTGTTTTTGAGCATTCACTTCCTGGATTACTCCAATAGTATCTTTCCATGCTCCTTTGGTAACTTTTACAACTTCACCAACTTCAAAGTCTACAACAATGTCTGCATCCATAATTCCAAGAGCGTCGATCTCAGCCTCTGTAAGCGGAACCGGTTTAGACCCCGGACCTACAAATCCCGTTACCCCTCTGGTATTTCTTACAACATACCAGGTGTCATCATTCATAATCATATGAATCATCACGTATCCAGGGAACATTTTTTTCTGAGCTGCTTTCTGCGTTCCGTTTTTCATCTCAACAACTTCCAGCATAGGAACTCTTACTTCTAAGATCTGATCCTCAAGGTGTCTGTTTTCAATTGTCTTATCAATGTTTGCTTTTACTTTGTTTTCATACCCAGAATAAGTATGAACTACATACCATTTTGCTTCTGACATAAAATCACCTTTCATAATTGCTGGCAGCCATTACTTCACTAAGAAGTCGACACCATATTTTACAATGACATCAACAACCGCAATAATTGCTCCTAATACTATCGAGCACGCCGTAACTGCCACAGTCTGCTTAGCAAGTGTTTTTTTATCCGGCCAAATGATCTTTTTAAATTCTGCTTTAAGACCTTTGAACCAGCTTGTCTTTTTGGCTTTCTCTTTTTTTTCAGCCATTCCGTTCACTTCCTTTCCACAAACTATTTTGTTTCTTTGTGCATTGTGTGTGATTTGCAGAACTTACAATATTTTTTTGTTTCCATACGTTCCGGATGAGTTTTCTTATCCTTTGTCATATTGTAGTTACGCTGTTTACATTCTGTACATTCCAATGTGATTCTTGTGCGCACAACTTCCACCTCGCTTTATTTATTTCTTTTACGTGTTACATGGCAGTTTGCGAGACTGCCCAATTTTAGGCATAAAAAAAAGACCTACTTCCATTCGCTAGTACAGTTTACCATACCAGCGAATGGGCGTCAAGTCTTATTTTTTCATATCGATTTTCTCAATATACCGATTTATTTTTTATTTTTTTCTTTTTTTGCTGATAATCACACCAACAATTGCACCGATTGCAAGAACTGCTACAACAACGATTCCTACAACTGCACCTGTCGACATGTTATCTCCTGTTTTTGCAGCCTTCTGATCTGATTTTTTATCCTCTGAAGGCTTTTTGTCCGGCTCGTCTTTCGCTTTCAGGTTATCCTTTGCAACCTTCAAATCTTTTGCCGCTTTATCTACTGCCGCCTGATCTGCATTCTCATCGTTAAATACTGCCAATGCTTTGTCGTATGCTTTTTGCACTGCCTCTGCACTTTCTGCTGTATACAATGAGAAATCAAGTTTTTCTGTCTCTTTCAGCAAGTCTTCCAAAGCATCCTTATTCGGAATCAGTCTCAAAGCAAAGATTGCCTGCTGCAAGCTTGTATACGCACTGTCAACTTCCTTCTGAGTCGCTTTCGGATTGTCATATACTGTCTTCGCTCCTGCGAGGGCTGCTTTCAATCCTTCTACTGTGACAGGTGTATACTTTGTAAGGTCATAGCCTTCTGCCTTTTTAATCATTTCGAGAAGCTTCGCTTTATCAACTTCCACTACAACTTCATCCTTCAAACCTTCAATTGCCGCCTTCAGTTCTGCAACCATTGCGTCCAATTCTTCCTGAAGTACATTTCCTGATGCAAGCAGTTTTTCTGCTTTTGCAATCGCTGTATTCAATACTGCTACAGATTCCTCTGTTTTTCCTTCTGTAGATGTGTTCTTCGCAAGATCCAATGTTACCTTAAGGTCTGTCGGATTTCCGATAAATCCAAGAAGATGTACTTTGCCAAGAAGTAATTCGTAAGCTGCATCTACCTGTTCCTGTGTGGCAGCTGTATCTGCATTTACTGCCTCAGCATCTGCGAGCGCTTTCTCAAATGCTTCTTTTACAGCATCTACAACCCACTGATATTCTTCTTGTTCTTTTTGGCTGTTTGCGTATGCAATCAATGCAACTAAATCTGATTTATCTGCAGTTTCTGGTTTTGGTGGCTCTTCGTTTTTCTCAAACACTGCATATACTGTCATATCTGCAGTTACCACTGTTTCATTTGTCACTGCATCGCCAGTGCCGTCTGCTTTTGTATTCCAACCCACGAATGTATATCCGTCTTTTGTCGGATTAGCCGGAAGTTTATCGCCAATTGCACTTCCTTCTTCCACTACAACTTCTTGTGTTGTTCCATCTACATTGAATGTAACTGTGAACTGTGCTGCATTTTCTTTGAACACTGCATATACTGTCATATCTTCACTCACTACAGTATCTTTTGTCACTGCATCACCTGTTCCATCTGCTTTTGTGTTCCATCCTGTAAATGTATAACCTTCTTTTGTTGGGTCTGCCGGAAGTTTATCGCCAATTGCTTTTCCTTCCTCTACTTTTACAACCTGAGTTGTTCCGTCAATATTAAATGTTACAGAGAATTCCTTCGGTGTCGGATCCGGTGTCTCAGTCGTCTGAACTTCCACTCGAACTTCAGCTGCACTCATAAATTTGTTCATCTGATTTCCAACGCCATATGTTTCTACACCTACTAAACGGATAAATTTCGTTGTTGTAGGAGTTTTTAATACTGCCTCTTTTGCTCCGTCTTCTACCGGCCATTCACCTTCAGAAACAGATTTCCATGTTTCTCCGTCATCACTGCACTCTACACGGTATTTTGTTACTGTTCCATTCTTTTCTCCACCGGATGTGCTATTTCCATTCTTCGGAGTGTAGATGAATTTTGTTATTGTCTGTGGCTCATCTAATTCCAGCTGGAACCAGCGATCTTTTTCTGCAAGTGTTCCACCTACCGGATTCCATGATGAATGCCACCATGTTCCCATGTTATCATCCAATGCTTTTTCAGGTCCAAAGTTTGCCTGTACACTTCCTGCCGTTGCAGTTGTCTTGCCTGGATCATAAATCTCTGTGTCTCCCGGTTCTGGTTCCGGATCTACTGCTACGTCTGCTGTTCTGACACGAAGTTCGGCTGCTGACATATGAGCATCCACTCCACTGTCTGCATATGTATGAACACCTGTCAAGCGTACATATTTTGCCTGTACCGGTTCATCAAATAATGCAATCTGCCAATCTGCGTTATCTTTATCCCATGTACCTGTAGAAACCGTCTTCCAAGCAGAACCATCCATACTGTACTCTACTTTGTACTCTGTGACTGCACCATTCTTAGAGTTACCCTGTCTTCTTAAGTAGCGAAGTCCATCTAAGGTCGGATAATCTTCTCCCTCTTTTGGTTGCATTTCTAATGTAATCGCACGTTTTACAACATTTGTCGCTTCATTTGTATTCCAATTTGTATGCCAATATGTAGCCGTATTATTATCTAATACAAATTTTGCAGGACCTTCATTTCCTGATGCCGGATTTAATTCACTTGCAGCCGTTACTGACATCTGCGCTATCGGATAATCACGGCTGTCATCTCCCGGAAGGATTGATTCTTCCTCGTCAAGTCTAACTTCGAATCTATTTCTTACATTGTGATCCTCTGATTCCATAATCATGCGAATCACGTTGTCTTTTACCGGCAATACAGTCAACGCTGCATTGTCTGCTGTTTTTGCTTCCACTTTACTTGCATCCGTCTCCGGTGTAGAATAGCTGCTCAATGAAAGCGCTGCTTCCGGAATTGCCTTTCCGGCAATTTTTACTTCTGCAAGTTTTGCAGTTGTATTTGTTGTAAATGTACCGACTGCTTTCTTCAACTCAATCTCTGTAATACCAACACACTGTTTGTCTGCAGGACTTACCACCTTGAATTTCACAAATGTCGCTGTCGTAGGTGCAATCTCATATGTGTATGCTTTCACACGATTGTTTTCTGTTCCAATTGTCTCTTTCGCTTCTACTTTAGTCCAATCATCTTTTCCTGTCTCTGAAACATAGATCTCTGTTGTTCCGGCTGCCGGGAACTGCATCGCTCCATTGTCTCTTGAGAAGTGGATTACAATCTGACCGATTCTCTGCTGTGTATCATACTCAAATGTGATTTCCGCATCTTTGTCGCCTTTTTTAGTACTGTTTGCCCAGTTACTCCAGCAGTCTTCATTCGGTCCACCATCACTGTTATTACCGATTGTTGTGCTTCCATTCTTGATTGCATCTAATGTATCAGATTGATCTTCTTGTGCAATATCCTGTGTCAATTTTGCTGCTCCGGAAACGCTGTCACCAATCTCAATTTTCTCTTCTGCCACACGAACAGTTGCTGTTACATCTAATTTACTTCCGAATACATCTGCAGTTCCGTTTACCGTCACAATCTCTCCCGGTTTTGCATATGCAGACGCATCTTTTGTCTCCCATGTCACAGGGAATGCTGCGGAAAGAATTGTTCCATCCGGCATAACAGCCTGTCTCGAAGTTGGAAGCGTTGGTTTTGTATTCTGAGAAGTTGTTGTCGAATAGTTTAACAGCGCTGCCACTTCATCAATCATATTGACTACGACAGAGACGTTGCATCCCTCTGCAGTTCCACCTGCAACAAAGCTTCCCGCTTTGTTTGTCTGATCTTCTGTAATCTCTCCCCATTTCACATCAACCTCTTTTGATGTTCCATCGGAGTAATTTGCTTTGATTTTAGCCGGAAGTACCGGTTTTTCTCCAGTCTTCACATAGAATACTCTTGAATACTCAAAGCTTTCAATATGTGTTTCTTCTGCTTCCTCAGAAGCTTTTGCTGTCACTTTCACAGTTGCAGATTCCAAATCTTTTGAACTTGCAGTCACACTGATTTCTCCTGCCTTGTCAGTTGCTTGAACAATTGCAACCAATGAACCATTGTATGCATTGCGATTGTCATCCTGATATGACTGGTGGTCTGCCTGTTTACCATTATCAACACCTACCAGCGTACCGCCTTTGACATCGAATTTCACATTGTTCTTTGCATTTGGAACAATATTTCCGTCTTTATCTGTCACATCTACTGTCACATATACAAGATCTTTTCCATCTGCTGTGATTTCTTTTCTGTCAGCTGTCGCTTTTAATTTCTTAGCTTCTCCTGTTGTTTTTACAACAGAGCGACCTTCTGTCTTTTCAATCACTTCGCCTTTTTCATTATAAGCAACGGCTTCCAATGTTCCCTCCTCATACGGAACATCGAATGTCATATACATACTTGTGTGTCCACTCTTTCCTTTTACAGTCTGATATGTATATCCTGCATCCGTTGTCTTCTTCTCAAACTCCTGTGTACCGACTACTTTGTCATTTAATTTTAATTCTACCTTCGCTGCATCAGAATATACAACAACCTCCACTTTTCCACTGCTGTCTTTCATCAAACTGTCTTCATTCCAAGTTGGAAGGACGTGTAATGTGTTCACATCCTCGTTCCACTGGCTTTGATAGAAGTAATAGCTGTCTTTTGGAAGTCCTGCCGTATCCACAATACCGAAGTAAGAGTTTTTCGGTGACGGCCAAGAAGTTGCTGCTCCAGGTCCTGTACCATTCGCAGGCGTTGGCTCTCCGAGATAGTCAAATCCGGTCCATACATACTCACCTGCCACAAAGTCTCTTGTGATAACATCATACCACGCAGAACTTGCAACAGCTCCCCAACCAACCGCTGACTTATCATAGGAAGTCAATTGTTTTTCTGAGTCAAGCTTATTGCTTTGTTTTGTTGTATAAACGCCACGGCTATTTACTGCTGATGCAGTCTCAGAACCATATAAATTCCATTTTGGATAGGTTCTATGCAAACTATCGTAACTATCCCCTTTTGAATAGTTTGTTCCAGATGCTCCACCTACTTCTGTCAACTGGTTGGCAATCTGAATATGCTCATTATTCGCATTCCCAACTGCACCTTTAACAGCATTACTTCCAATTGTAAGAATTCTTGTGTCATCGACTTCTTTTGTCCATTGAATCAATTCTGCTGCTTTTTCATCATATCCGCTTCCACCGGCTCCCTCCTGAATCTCATTTCCGAGAGACCACATAATGATAGCCGGGTCGTTCTGTCCTCTTCCGACAGTTGCTTTCAAATCAAACTCTGCCCATGTCATATTTTCTTCTGCACCGAGAATCTGATTTCCTTCTTCGATCGTCTTATTAAACCAAGTTGCATAATCGTTAGAGTTTGTATTTTTGTGGAACATCCAACCGTCAAAGAACTCATCGATTACAATCATTCCTTTTTCATTGCAGACATCAATCAACGCAGATGCTGCCGGGTTGTGTGTCACACGGATAGAGTTACATCCCATTTCCTTCAGAATTTCCACCTGACGTTCAATAGCGCGTCTGTTCGCTTCAGCTCCTAATGCTCCCTGATCATGGTGCATACATACACCTTTCAGTTTCACATTTTTGCCGTTTAATGAAAATCCTTTTTCTGTATCAAATGAGAAATATCTAAATCCATATTCTGTCTCATATGTGTCTACTACATCCTCTCCAACCTTCACTTCTGTGCGGACTGTATAGAGATTCGGGCTTTCCGGGCTCCACATTTTCGCGTCTTTCACGTTCATTGTAGCTTCCACGTCAACGCTCTGCCCAGCTGCCACTGTCTTACTTTCTGTAGTAACCTCTCCTACTTTTGTATCTTTTCCTTTTTCAAACATTGTATGAGTCACTGTAACTGCCTTTTCTGCATCAGACTCATTCAAAACTGTTGTCTTAATATTTGTATTTTGGTTGCCTTTAGCTAAATCCGGAGTCTCAACCTTCACTCCATTCAAATCCACATGTACTTTATCTGTTGTTGTCAAATATACACTTCTGTAGATACCACTTCCTGAATACCAACGGCTGGATGGTGTCTTGTGATCTACTTTTACTGCGATTGTGTTGACCTCTCCAACCTTCACATAATCTGTGATATCAAACGAAAATGGTGTATATCCATATGGATGCGTACCTACCTCATGACCATTTACATAAACGGTTGCATTCATATAAACGCCATCAAAATCAAGTCTTACCTCTTTTCCTTCCATTGCTTTATCGAGCGTAAAGTTCTTGCGATACCATCCTGTTCCGCCTAAAAGATAAGCACTCTCAGCTTCTCCTGACTGTGTGTATTCCTGCTCGATACTGTAATCGTGAGGCAATGACAATTGTCTCCACTGTGAGTCATCAAACGTCGGCTGTTCCGCACCTGATGCATCACCAAAATAAAATCTCCAGTTGTCATCAAAATTCTGAGAACGTTCTGTCTTGCTTCCATACTGGTTCACATAAACAGTTTCTTTTTCAGAACTCATCTGTGTGTTCGAATCCGAACGCATAACAGCTGATTGGTCCGCTGCAAATACAGCAGTAGGGAGTCCCATACCCTGAACTGTGAGCATTGTCGCCATAGCAACTGCTCCAATACGTGATATTTTCCTTTTCTTCATTTTCTTCTTCCTTTCCTGCCCTTCGGCATAACATATAGATACGAATTGATATCTTTTTTAATTATAGTACCTTTTAACCGTCAGTGTCAATTTCAAAAACCGCTTTCTTGTATCTTTTAACCAAACAAACCGTTCCCTCTCTTCTTTTTATAGTAAACTATAACCATCACATATCGACCAACCAAAACATAAAAAAGAGAGCCGCAAATACTTAACGTATCCACCGCTCTCTTTTTCACAAATTTCAAACATTCAAATCAATGTTCCATTGTTTTATTTTTTTCTTTTTTTGCTAATAATCACACCAACAATCACTCCGATTGCAAGAACTGCTACGACAACAATCCCCACAATTGCACCTGTCGACATATTATCACCTGTTTTTGCAGGTTTCTGCTGTGGCTTTTGCCCTGGTTTTTCTTCCGGTTTTGGATCAGGTGCTGCTGTTCCAGCTTTTTCCAATCCTTCAACCGCCTTAGCTACCGCATCAACTGCTGCCTGAAGATCTTCTTTTGAAATATCTTCATCAGCAAGCGCCGCTTTTAAGTCATCCATAGCCTCAGCATAAACCTTCCAGCTGTCTGCTGTGTAATCGTCTTTTTCATAATACGCGAGACAGTCATCATAGTATTTCTGTGCTGCAGCTTTATCGACATTTTCCGGAACAGACGGCTCTTCTTTTTCGACCAAAGCTTCCCGAGCAGCTTTCAGCGCTTTACATGCCTCATCTACTTCTGCCTGTGTTGCATCTGCGTTTCTGCTTACAGTGTAAGCATCTGCCAACTCCTGCGCAAATACTTTCCAGCTGTCTGCTGTATAGTCATCCTTATTCAAAGCTTCTGCCGCTTTAATCGTTTTATCAAGCTCTGTCTTATTTGCTTTCTTCACAAGCGCTTCCATAGCTTCATTCAATCCATCTGTTGCCGCTTTCACAGAAGCCTGTGATACATTTTCATCATTTTGTACTGTCTTGGCAACTTCCAATGCCTCTTTTAATACATTCCAGCTGCCCGATGTATAGTCGGCTTCTTTCAAAGCTTTCGCAGCTTCAATCGCTTTGTTCAATTCTGTCTTATCTGCTTTCTTCACAAGCGCTTCTTTTGCTGCTTCTAACGCTGCAAGTGCTTCATTTACATCTGTCTGTGTCGCTTTTTCATCCTTTTCAACTACTTTTGCAACGTCCAATGCTTCTTTAAATGCTTTCCAGCTGTTTGGTGTAAACTCTGCTTCCTTCATTTCACCTGCCGCTTCGATAGCTTCCTGTAAAGCTGTCTTATCTACTTTTTCAGGCTCCTCACCTTTTGCTACACGAACACGAAGCTCTGCAATTGCCATATCGGACGTCTTCACTTCACCGTTAGACATTGTCTCAACACCTGTGATACGCACATATTTTGCTTCTGTTGGCTCTGTAAAGTCTGCTGTCAGCCATCCATCTTTTGGCTCCCAGCTGCCTTCAGCAACTTTTGTCCACTCTTCGTTGTCCATGCTGACTTCCACTTTGTATTTGCTGATAAATCCATTTTGATCGCCCTGTGTTAAGTTCGTTCCCTCATATCTTGGGTAATAACGAAGCTGATCTAATGTAGCTGCTTCTTTCAATTCCATTGTGAACCACAGCTGGTCTGATGTAGACGCCGGGTTCCATGATGAATGCCACCATGTATTTGTTTTTCCGTCAAATGCTTTTTCCACACCGTTTCCAGGCTGTGTACTTCCTGCTGTTCCTGTAATCATTCCTACCGGATAGTCTTCTCCCGGTTTCACTTCCGGCTCTTCCGGATCCGGAGGTGTCACTTCTTTTTCAGAAACAACACGGAACTCCGCTGTTGTCATATGCAAATCTCGTCCAGCTTCTGCAATTGTATGAACACCAATCAAACGAACCTGTTTTGCCTCTACTGCTGGGAATGTTACTAACTTCCAGCCAGTTGTTGGGTTATCCCATGTGCCGCTTGCCAAATCTTCCCATTTACCGTCATCTGTCGCACGGTACTGTACTTTGTATTCTGTAACATGTCCATTATTTCCATTTCTTGGTAAATAACGGATTGCACTCACTTCTGTTGGTTCATCTAAGCTTACACCAATCCAACGCTTGTTAATATCCTGTCCTTCTGTCGTGCTCCAGTTTGTATGCCAGTATGTATTTGCTTTTCCGTCTAATACAAAATCATCTGGACCCTCATTTGTAGTTCCCGGTAAGTATTGGCTTCCTGAAATCGCCGTCAGCTTATCTACCGGATAGTCTTTGCTGTCGTCGTCCGGAGACATTGGTTTCTCCTGCTCCAAATAGATAACAAATGTATTTTTTGTTCTATGGTCTTCAGACTCTATCAAAATACGAATCTGTTTGTTATGTACCGGTAATACCGTTACTGCCGCATTATCTGCTCCAGCTGCTGTCACGGTAGCTGTTTTGTCTAATGTGTAATATGCATTTTCTGCAAGCTCTTCTGCTGTCAATGCTTTTCCATTCACTTCAAGAGAAGCAAGTTTTGCTGTTGTGTTTGTCTTATAAGAACCAACTGCTTTTTTGATTTCAATCTCCGTGATACCGGTACATGGCTTGTGACCAGTCGTCAATACCTCATCACTGTTTGTAACTGCAACCTTGAACAATGTAGCTCCAACCGGATTGAACTTATATGTATATGCTTTCACACGACCATTCTCTTCTCCAATTGTTTCTTCTGCTACAACTTCCTGCCAGTCATCACCGTCATTTGCTTTCACATAAAGCTTTGTTGTTCCTGCCTTTGGATAACGTGCAGATGCACTGTCTTTAAAGAAATGAACTGTCACTTCTCCAATTACTTGTTGTGTAGCATATTGGAATGTAATTTCCGCAGTGTTATCTCCGGCTTGAGAATTTTTATAATTACTCCACGCTGTTGGATTTGGTCCGCCGCTTGTGTTGTCTGCAATTGCAGTTTTTCCATCCCAAACTGCATCCAGCGTATCGGACTGCTTATCTTCTTCAATATCCTGTGTCAGCTGAGAAGGATTATCTACTGACCCAACAATCTCATACGTCTCTTCTTGTACACGAATTGATGCTGTAACTTCCATTGCAGTTCCCAAAACATTCGACGTACCATTAACTGTAACAATTCCAGGCTCGTCATATTTGGTCTTGTCTACTTTTCCCCAAGTTACAGGGAATGATACATTTAAGACTGTTCCATCCTGTGCAATTGCAGGTCGTGTTGTCGGAAGATTCGGTTCCGTTCCCTTCGGTGTTGTTGCAGAATAATTCATTAAACCACCTAATTGGTCAATGACATTTACTGTAACAGAAACTTTATATTTTCCATCTACGAGACCATTCACAACAAAGCTTCCTGTTGTCTCCTTAATTTCATCCCATTTTACCGGTAAGTCTTTCTCTGTTCCGTCTTTAAAACGAGTTTTGATTGTCTCCGGCAATTGTACTTTACTGCCTGCTTTTACATAATAGTGTTTTGACATGTAGAAGCTGTCCACCTGAGTTTTATCTACAGTTCCGTCTTCCACCTCTGTTGTCGTAATCTCAACAGTATCCAACGTCAATCCGTCAGCTTCTGCTTTTACCGTAATCTTTCCTGCATCTTTTGTTGATTGCACGATTGCAACAAGAGAACCATTGTACGCATCACGGTTGTCATCCTGATATGACTGATGGTCTGCCTGTTTTCCGTTGTCCACACCAACTAAAGTACCTGCGCCTTCCACAGTAAATCTCACGTTGTTGTCTGCATCTGGCACAATATTTCCATTTGCGTCTGTTACATCCACCGTGATATAAGAAAGATCTTTTCCATCTGCCTTAATACTGTTGCGGTCTACTGTTGCATCTAATTTAGTCGCTTTATCAGTTGTCGTCACTGAAGAACGTCCCTGTGTATTTTTAATCTCATTTCCATCTTTATCATAGGCAACTGCTTTTAATGTTCCTTTCTCATATGGAACACTAAATGTCATATACATGCTTTCATGTCCAGTTTTACCCTTGACTGTTTGATACTTATAGCCCGCTCCTGTTGTATGTTCTTCAAATGTCTGCTCAGCAATTTCACTATCATTCAAAAACAATTTCACTTTTGCCGCATCTGAATAGACAACAACCTCAACATTGCCTTTTTCATCTTTCATAAGGCTGTCTTCATTCCAAGTCGGAAGAACATGCAATGTATTTACTTCATCATTCCACTGACTCTGATAGAAATAATAGCTGTCTTTTGGCAATCCTGCTGTATCCACGATACCGAAATAAGAGTTTTTCGGAGATGGCCATGAAGTTGCAGCTCCTGCATTGATTTTATTTGCCGGTGTCGGTTCTCCAATATAGTCAAATCCAGTCCACACATACTCGCCGGCAACAAAGTCTCTTGTGATTACATCATACCAAGCTTCACTTGCCAAAGCTCCCCAATTTACCTTTGATTTGTCATACGAGGTAAGCTGTTTATCCTGATCCAATGCTGCATTCGCTTTTGTAGTATATACTCCACGACTATTTACAGCAGATGCTGTCTCAGAACCATATAAGAACCATTCCGGATATGTACTGTGTAACGCATCATAATTTGATCCGCCAGAATAGTTTGTTCCTGACATACCGCCAATCTTTGTCAAATCGTTCGCAATCTTAATATGCTCATTATCTGCTTGCCCAATAGCGCCTTTCACTCGGTTGCTTCCGATTGTCAATGGTTTAGATGTATCTATCTCTTGCGCCCATTTGATCAGATTCTTTGAAATCTCGTAATAACCACCTTCGCTGGCACCTTCGCTGATTTCATTACCAAGTGACCACATGATAATAGACGGATCATTTTTCCCCTGATTTAATGTCGATTTCAAATCAAACTCAGCCCATGTCATATCTGATTTGCCATCTAAGATTTTATTTTCATCTCCAATTGTTTGATTAAACCACTTCGCATAATCATTCACATTACCATTCTTAGCCTTGTGCCATCCATCAAACAATTCATTAATAACTAAGATACCTTTTTCGTTACATACTTCAATTAGCTCTTCTGCCGCTGGGTTATGTGTCACACGGATAGAATTACATCCCATCTCCTGCAGAATCTCTACCTGACGCTCAATTGCACGTTTCTGCGCTTCTGCACCGAGCGCTCCCTGATCGTGGTGCATACATACACCCTGTAATTTTACCTTTTCTCCATTGAGAGAAAATCCTGTCTTCGTATCAAGTTCTGTATAACGGAAACCGTAATCTGTGTCATAAGTGTCAACTACTTTATCATTCACTTTCACTTCTGTTGTCACTGTATAGAGATGTGCATTCTTTTCGCCAAGCCCCCATAATTTCGGCTGATTTACTTTTAAATTCGCCTTAATGTCAGCTGTCTTTCCTGCTTCCACAGACTGTCTCTCTGTAGTCACTGTCGCAACTGCATCTTTTTTCCCTTTTTCACGCAAAGTGTGAACAAGTGTAATCTCTTTTGCCTCTTTTTCTTCATTTGCAACCGTTGTCACAATGTCCATATTGACATCGCCATCTTTTTCTTTTGCAAGATTCGGCGTCGCAATCTTTGTTCCGTTCAAATCCACATGAACTTTATCCATCACAGTGAGATCCACACTGCGATAAATACCACTTCCCGAATACCAACGGCTTGAAGGTGTCTGATGATCCACTTTCACAGTGATCACATTCTCTTCTCCTGCTTTCACATAGTCTGTGATATCAAAAGAAAATGGAGTGTATCCGTAAGGATGTGTACCTAACTGAGTTCCATTTACCCATACGGTCGCATTCATATAAACGCCGCCAAAGTCAAGTCGGATTTCCTTATCTTTCATATCCTCTGTTAATGTAAAATGCTTTCGATACCAGCCTGTACCGCCCGGAAGATATCCGCTTTCTGCTTCTCCTGACTGTGTATACTCCTGCTCGATGCTGTAGTCATGAGGAACTGATACTGTTCTCCAAGCAGAATCATCAAAATTAACAGCTTCTGCTCCATCCGCATCTCCTAAATAAAACTTCCAGTTCGCATCAAAATCATGAACTCTTTTTGATGTGTCGTATGTGTTGACATACACCACTTCTTTATCCGAGCTCATCTGTGTGTTCGAATCTGTGCGAACCTGAACCTGCCCTGATGCATTTACAGACAATCCCTGCAATGTCATCATTGTTGCCAGTGAAAAAGCAACCAGTCTTTGCACCTGTTTCTTCTTCATAACACTTCTCCTTTTCATATTTTGGTATAACATGTACTAATGTGAATAGATACATTTTATGATTATAGTCTATTTCCACTACTCATGTCAATTCTAGCACAATATTTTTTCGTATTTTTCAACCAAATGTCAAAATACTTTCAGCAATTTTATCATCAACTATCACTATGTTTTTTCTTTTCCTCTTGACAAGAGGTGTATACTGAAACTGTAACAAGGAAATACACTTAACAAAACCTCTTTGCAATATGAACTACAAAGTTGAAGGCTTGCTAAGTACGATTCAGTAATTGGAGGAAAAGGTA
>ENA-UPWN01000731-UPWN01000731.1-human-gut-metagenome-genome-assembly--contig:-NODE-731-length-15415-cov-6.820250_pt1 | contig 15415 bp, 9 predicted proteins | sample MGYA00250050_ERZ773377 | MGnify/ENA primary metagenome ERZ773377 (study PRJEB29103, sample SAMN06112008) | human gut metagenome | biome: human gut; feature: ankylosing spondylitis patient; material...
CCTGCTTGTACGCGGTGTTCAGGTAGTGCAGCCGGGAAGCGATACTACTGATATCCAACACCCCGATACCTTGCTGACTCTTTAGGTTTTATCAATGATGATGGAAATGTAGTAGTTCATAAACGTTCCTGCCCGATCGCCATGCGCTTGAAAAGTAGCTTTGGCGAACGTATCTTGAATACGGTTTGGAGCAGCCATATGAACGCTTCTTTTGAGGCCACGCTAGAGGTGAAAGGTATAGACTCGATAGGCGTATTGAATACGATCACGAAAACGATTTCCGAGGATTTCAACGTGAACATCATGCGCTTGCTGATCGAGGCGAAAGACGGCGTGTTCGAAGGTAAGATAAAGATGAAAGTTCATGACGTAGAAGATATCCAGAAAATGTGCGTGACTTTGTCGAAGATACAGAATATTAAATCTGTCGGACGTGTAGCGGATTAAGTGTAGGATAAGTAGGGAGCATTGTTTACTATAGTTCCCGTGGAACTATAGTAAACGTTTATCGTTTACGCACACACACTCATATGCCAACCGATTACGATACAAATGTAATATTATTTTTTTAAACATTATACATGACTTAGGACAAATACATCAAATTATTTACTCCGACTATTCCTCCATCCTGTTTAGGTCGAGCCTCTCTTGCTTGATATAGGTTACCCAATAGCTTTAGGTATAATTGTTCATATCATCCAGTAATAAACATTTTTTTCGCTATATACAAACCTACTTGTCACTTGATCTATTCCTTAATGATCGCCGTGGGATGTACAAACCAAGTCGCGATCTGTATATTCCATGATGTGATCTGTACAGACCACGCCGTGGTTTATGGAATTATACGGCATGCGAACAAGAATCTATACGCTACCAAGTAAGAATTCATACAGGAGTAGAGCGTTATTAAGCCGCATTACGTTTCTTATAAAGGATTTTACTTACTCCTATTACTTTCAACTTCTATAGTTCCACGGGAACTTGCCTTCCTAATACATATTTATTAATGTATAGTGTTTTTATCAATGAGATTAATGTTAATTTAAATGTATGCCTATGAAGAATCAGACAAGAATGTGATTAATACCTGTGAAATGTGTAACCTTATTTCGTGAATAATTAATTCAACAAACTATTATTATCAATATGAATAAAATATCTAAACTATTTTCTTTAAGGAATATAGCGAGATTTTCTGCACTTAGTTTGCTGGTGTCCGCGTTCTCTACGACAGATTTGGCGGCTATGGGAGCAAACGAGACTAATGTGTTGCCGGTAGTGAATGTCGCTCAGCAGAGTAAAAGTGTTTCCGGAGTAGTCGCCGACAAGTCTGGTGAGCCGATTATTGGCGCTAACGTAGTTGTGAAGGGGGCGAACGTGGGTAGCATTACCGACTTTGATGGTGCTTTCAAGATCGAGAATGTACCTAGTGCTGCTATCCTGCAAATCTCTTATATTGGTTTCAAGACGCAAGAGATTCCGGTAGGAAGTAAGTCTTCTTTCAATATAACGCTAGAGGAAGATTCCGAAACTTTGGATGAGGTTGTGGTTGTCGGTTATGGCTCGTCCGTGAAAAAGGACTTGACTACTGCTGTGACCAGTGTGAAAAGCAAGGATTTCTTGGCGGGTGCCGTGAATGATGCGATGCAGATGATCGATGGTAAGGTGGCCGGTGTATCGGTAAACAGTGCGGCCGCTGCCGACCCGAACTCCAGCTCTAGTATCCAAGTGCGCGGTGCTTCTTCCTTGAAAGCGGGTAATAGCCCGTTAGTCGTAATTGACGGTATGCCCGGTGGCGACCTTCGTAACATCGCACAGGCAGATATCGAGTCGATCACGGTATTGAAAGATGGTTCTGCCGCTGCCATCTATGGTTCTCGCGGTGCCAATGGTGTTATCTTGGTGACCACTAAACAGGGTAAGGCAGGTAAGACTACTATCACGTATGATGGATACGTAGAGCATGATTTCGTGGCAAGTCGGCCGGATATCTTGGATGCGGATGAGTATTTGGAGAAGGTGACCGGTGCGAAGGATTATGGGTATCGTACGAATTGGTACGATGAGGTGCTGAACAAGGATAACTTCGGACATAACCATAATATCTCTTTATCCGGAGGTAGCGAGAGCACGATCTTCCGTGTTTCTGCCAACTATCGTCAGAAAGGGGGACTCGATATCGCTTCTAATCGTAAGGAATATGGCTTGCGCGGTAGTTTCAAACAGACTACGTTGGAAGGCTTGCTGGAAGTAGGCGGTAACTTCTCGTACCGTGTGGCCGATGAGGATTATACGGATTATGGCTCTTTCAAGCAGGCGGTCCAGTTGAATCCTACATATAGCGTAGACGAGATGGACGCTTTCAAGGGCAACAGTTATTCTTATAATCCGGTGAAGAACTTGACCGAGCGTGACCGCGGAGCTTTGCAGGAATACTCGATCATCGACTTGAACGCGAAGTTGAATATCTTGGATAACTTGAGCACGGAGCTGAAACTCGGTCGCCAAGGGCATAGCAAGAAAGAGCAAGACTATAAGTTCAAGACATTCCGCGAGTGTATCGATGGCGGATACAATGGCTGGGCGAAGATCACGCAAGAGAACTGGACGGACTGGACGTTGGAGTGGTTGGGTAACTACAACTTTAAGATCAACGAGGTGCACGACTTCAAGATCATGGCCGGTTACTCTTACCAAGAGTTTAATTACGAGAAATTGATGGCCAACAACCGTAACTTTCCCTCAGATGCGTTCATGACTAATTATTTGCAAGGTGGCGATTATGAGAAGGTAAGCGGTCGTCTTGGCATGGAATCGCAAAAGACGCAGGAGAAGACCATCGCTTTCTTGGGCCGTATCAATTATAACTGGAACGACATTTTCTTGTTCACGGGATCATTGCGCCATGAGGGTAATTCCAAGTTTGGCGTGGATCATAAGTGGGGTACTTTCCCGGCGGCTTCCGCCGCATGGCGCATGTCCAAGCTGCCCGTGTTCGAGAATAGTGGAATGGTAGACGACTTGAAGCTTCGCTTCTCTTACGGTGTGACCGGGCGTTCCGGTTTCGACCGCTATATCTCATTGGCCAAGTACTCCGGATATGGAGAGTACTATAGCGATCAGTTCGGCTGGTTGCAGGGGTATGGACCGGGCAATAACCCGAACTATGACTTGGCTTGGGAGAAGCAGATCTCTTACAACTTGGGTATCGACTATACCTTGTTCGAATCTCGCTTGTCTGGTAGCTTGGACTTCTTTATCCGCGACGGTAAAGACGTGATCGGTGATTACAAGGTGCCCCTGCCTCCTTATTTGCACGAGTCTATCGTGGCCAACGTGGGAACAACTACCTCCAAGGGCTTCGAGTTCCAGGCGAATTGGGATGCCGTGCGGACAGAGGATTTCTCTTATTCCACGAACGTGATGTTGTCTTATACGACCTCAAAACTGAAATCATTCTCGAATGAAAAATATCAGTTAGGTTTCATCGAGGGCGAAGGTTTCCCATCTCCGGGGAACCCAGGATCAGCCCAGCGCTTGCAGGATGACACGCCTATCGGTTCTTTCTATGGCTTCCGCTACGCAGGTGTGGATGATGCTGGCAATATCTTGATCTGGAAAGGTGGAGAGATCGGCGGAGATACGAAACTCGGCTCGGATGGTGATGAGAAAGATAAGGTGTATCTGGACGGTACGGGTGTGCCCAAATGGGAGTTGTCATGGGGCAATACCTTCACGTATAAGAATTTCGACCTTTCTTTGTTCTTCCGCGGACGTTTTGGATACAAGGTGATGAACCAATATGAAATGTATTACGGTTTGCAAGTGGTTGCGGGTGACAATAAGCTTTCTTCCGCTTACGAGGAGAACGCCCATATTAAGGGTCCCAAAGTGATTTGCGACTACTTCTTGCAGAATGGCAACTATTTGCGCCTGGATAACATCACGGTGGGATGGACACCGAAGTTGAATACGAAATGGATCTCAAGCTTGCGTGTGTATGGAACCTTGAAGAACGTATTTACGCTGACGAAGTATTCGGGCGTGGATCCTACGACCGTAACGACAACCGGTTTGTGGCCGGGCATTGGTGGCATGGATGTATATCCGACCGCACGTAACCTGACGTTTGGTGTACAAATTACTTATTAATCTTAATCAAAGAAATAGACATGAAAAGAATCAAATCTATAGTATGCGGTACGGTAGGTGCATTGGGGCTGTTGGCGATGACATCTTGCACGGACTTGACCGAGACGATATATTCGGACTTGACGAAAGACAACTATTATACGGATAAGGCTTCGGTAGAGGCGGCCGTGGTGCGATGCTTTGAACATAGTGATAACGTGACATGGCGTGGTGACATCTGGAAATTACAGGAGCTTACCGCTGATCATTTCGTATGGACGCAAAAGGGTCGCCATGGGTATGACGATGGTATGTGGATTCGTTTGCATGAGCACAAATGGAATTATATCCAGGCGCAGATCAATGGAGGGTGGGTACAGTCGTACCAGTGTATCAGCCAGGTGAATACCGTATTGCGCGACTTCAATACGTTAGATTTCAGTTCGATCGGTGTGACCGATGAGGAGAAAGCCGCTTATTTCAGTGATTTACGTGTGTTGCGGGCTTGGTACTACATGTTCTTGCTGGATTTCTTCCGCGAGGTGCCTATCGCTACTGAGCAGCAGGGTGCGGAGGAGATCGTTGCGCAAAGCCCGGCTAAGGATGTGTTCAATTTTATCGAGTCTGAATTGAAGGATGCGCTTCCTTCCTTACCTAAGGAGAAACGTATCGGTCGTTGGACGCAAGGCCCTGCGGCAGGTTTGCTAGTTCGCTTGTACTTGAACGCGAAGGTTTGGGTTGGAGAGGATCGTATGGCCGACTGTAAGAAGTATGCGCAGGATATCATCAATGGCGTGTATGGATCCTATAGCATCAATCAGTCTGATTACCGTGATCCGTTCCGTTCGGGTATCAATGGCTACCAGTCTCCTGAGAACTTGTTTGAGTTCTGGCACGAGCGCGGTCGTTTGGAGCAACAGACGATGTGGGCAGACGGAATGCACTATTCCGCAGCTCAGACGATAGGTAGCGATGGAGGAGGTAACAACGGTATTCACTTGCAACCTTCCCGCGATTTCCAAGGAAACGTGTACCAATTCGCCAGCGGGTTGGGTAATCCGTTCGAAAAATACGCTAAGTGTGATTACCGCGTGATTCCGTTCCATACCACCGATGCAAATGGCGGTTATGAGGGCTTCTTCTTGCAAGGCATGCAAATGCAGTACGACAAGTCCAAACAATATGGTTTCACGGATCAGTACGTGAACGGCTCTGAGGAATATGCCGGTGTTCCTTTGGTATTCGTAGACCAAGTCGGTCGTTTCTCCGAGCAAGCAGAGTTGAAGAAGAAAGACGGTGAGAGCGATGAGGCTTATAAGGCTCGTTTTATCACTTACATGAAGGAGGTGGCCGAGCGTGGTTATTTCATTTGCAATGACGCGGATGTGATCGCTAAGAAGTCGCAGGTTACGACCGGTGAGGAGAATTCCGGTATCCGTTTCAACAAATTCCCTTATTTGCCAGATCACGACGGGTTATTCCGTTCTCAATCCACGCCGGAGATGCGTTTGGCCGAGATCTACTACTCCTTGGCTGAATGTTATTACAGAGAAGGAAATAAGGCGAAAGCCGCTGAATTACTGGATTATGTGCGCATTAGAAACTATCCCACCGAGGAATGGAGCAAGTACAGTTATGTAGCTAATCCTGCCAAACTGACCGATGCGGAATTCTTGGATGAGTGGGGACGCGAGTTCTTGGGCGAGCGTCGCCGTCGCGTGGACTTGATCCGTTGGGGTAAGTTCGGTGAGGCTTGGTGGAATAAGGAGAAAGATCCTTCCGATAAGGAATATACTTATTTCCCGATCCCGCAGAACCAGTTGAATGCAAGTCCTGTCTTGAAACAGACTACCCCAGGCTGGGAGTAAATTAAGTTTAGTATTGAAAAGTAGGGGAGGAGCTTGCCGGAAACTTCAGACGTTGTTCGGACGTTGTACCGGCACTTCCTTTCTGCTATAAAACAAAAGTGTAGCACTTCGCTACACTTTTGTTTTATAAAAGCTTTATCAGCCGACAATCAAATAAGTTATATAAGCTATATAACAAGCGATCAATAGGATTCCCTCCGGCCTAGTGATGGTCCGTTTCTTGAAGAAAAGGCCAAAAATATAAAGCAATACGCATGAACCGATCATGACGCCCAAATCCAGATTGGTAATGCCTTGTATGTTCATCGGCGTGATTGTCGCGCTACAACCTAATACGAAGAATATATTGAAGAGGTTGGAACCGATAACATTTCCGATCGCCATCTCCGGGTTCTTCTTTAATGCGGCCACGACGGAAGTCGCTAACTCAGGAAGAGAGGTTCCTCCGGCCACTAAAGTCAAACCGATAATAGATTCGCTGACACCCAGTCCACGGGCGATACCAGAAGCTCCATCCACGAAAAATTGTCCTCCGTAAATCAAACCAGCCAATCCACCAATGATGAATAAACTCGCTTTCCAAATGGGCATTATTTTAATCGTGCTCTCTCCATTTTCCTCTCTATTATGTGCGATCGCGAATGTATAGCCAAGGAAAATGGCGAAGAAGCATAATAGTAACATTCCATCGCTACTACTGATACTATTGTGCGATGCGCCGTTGATCAAAACGTCATTCGCACAAATAAATAATACGATTGAGGCAAGCACGCAAAGAGGGATCTCTTTGCTCAACGTACCTTTCGTGACGCTGATCGGTACGATAGCGGCCGTACAGCCGACAATCATCAAGGCGTTAAATATATTGCTTCCTACTACATTACCAATAGCGATATCCGAGCTTCCTTTCAAGGCGGATACGACACTGACCGTTAATTCCGGTGCGGAAGTCCCAAACGCCACAATAGTTAGCCCGATTACTAAGCTGGAAATATTGAAGCGTTTGGCTACCGAGGCGGCACCATCTGTCAAGGCGTTAGCCCCGACTAAAATTAGTAGTAAACCGCCAATTAGTAATACGATATCCATTAGTCTTTAGAATGGCAAATCATCGATTGGATTGGCCGGTCCGAAATCAGGAGCGGATGAGGCTGGAGCCGTAGGAGCGGAAGCCGGAGCGAAATTATCCGGAGTTACTCCCATCGGAGCGGCTTGAGGAGCTGCCGCCATCGGACGGTCTACTTTCCATGCGTTGATACTGGTGAACCAGCGGCCTTGGTACTCACGGCTGTCAATGTCGAAAGAGACTGTCAATTCCTCGCCCGGCTGAATGGCCGCTTGAGCGATCTTATCCGCTCCGAATATCTGGAAGCATACTTTCTTGGGATATTGATCGTGTGTCTCTAATACGTACTCTTGTTTTTTCCATTCGTTTCCGGCTTTGCTGACACCGCCTACTTCCGGTAGGACTTGAATAATTTTTCCTGTAATTTCCATGTCTTGTATTTTATTTGCTTATGTTTTATTTAATTGGGGACGAAGGTACGGTTTTGTTCTGGTTTTATCAACAGAATAATCACACTTTCGGGGCAAAAGCATCGAATGCGTCTTTCATAGCTAACAGCTCTTCTTTGATCTGTTTCAGGCGGTTTACGATCTCTTCTTGCCGGATCGTCGTCTCTTTATTGTCCTTCAGTTTTTGCCGTGCGCCGGCCAAGGTCATCCCTCTCTCTTTAACCAGATGGTAGATGAGGCGTACCGCGTCGATATCCTCCTGCTTGTAAAAACGGGTACCTTTGCTCGTCTTCCTTGGATTGATGATATCGAACTCCTTCTCCCAAAAGCGAAGGGTGGACTCGTTCACGTCGAACATCTGCGCCACCTCGCTGATGGAAAAATAGAGTTTGAGATCTTTATTCTTTTTTAGACTCATACTGCTAATGAAGTTTAATCCATAACCTGACCATGATTCTCGGCAATCTGGATCATACGGTCGTATTCCTCAGGTGAGAGATCCATGTAATAGTATTTAGATGGGTTATCATACTTCCCTCGTACGATTACCTCATAATGCAAGTGAGGGCCGGTAGATTTCCCGGTATTTCCAACCTCGCCAATCACCTCTCCACGAGTAACCTTTTGTCCGACACGTTTCTTGAACTTACTCATATGACCGTATAAAGTCTGATAGCCGTAGCCATGATCGATAATCAAACAATTTCCGTATCCCTGTTTCCAAGCGGCGAAAGTGACAACGCCATTACCTGTCGCATAGATCTCCGTTCCCACTTTAGCCGAGAAATCCATTCCGGAATGGAAACGAGGTGTACGGTAAATCGGGTCGATACGTACGCCATAGCCGGAAGCGGTACGACGCAGATCCTTATTGGAAATCGGCTGGATCGCCGGGATACATTTACTTCTCTCTTCTTGGTTCTTTCCTAGGGAGATCAGTTCTTCCAAGGAATTGGATTGGATATATAATTGCTTACGTAGCATATCCATCTTTTGGGTCGTGGAGACAACAAGCTCCGGATTGGACAGGCTCATCAAATGCTCGTAACGGTTTGTCCCTCCAAACCCGGCTTTCCGAACGGATTCGGGTATAGACTCAGCTTGGAAGATAGCCCGGTACAGATTCTCGTCACGCTGTTGGATATCATCCAATACGTCCAACGCATTATTTAAGCGAAGGGAAAGTACTTCGTATTGAGTTTGCAATAGGCGGTTCTCCTTACGTAACTGAGATTCCATCGGAGAGTCCACCAAATGCATCATGACGAAAAAAGTGGCTACGCCGAACGCTATTCCGGTGCTTAAATGGCGGAGAACGGTGAACAGCCGGTCTTTGCTAGATGGGTATACACGCTCATAATTGAGAGTGTTCGGATTGTATAAATAGTATGTTTTGCGACTTTTAAAGAGTTTCATCTACATTTTTTGTTATCTGAATGCACGCAAAAATAATAATTTGCAGTACTTTTGCAAATTGTTTTTCAGAATATTAACGAGAACTATATAAATAGATTATGTTGACAGCAAAAGAAATCCGTGAATCCTTCAAGCAATTCTTCGCTTCTAAGGAACACCAGATCGTGCCTTCCGCTCCAATGGTGGTAAAGGGTGACCCCACGTTGATGTTTACGAACGCGGGAATGAATCAGTTTAAAGATATTATCTTGGGCAACGTGCCCCGTAAGTATCCTCGTGTCGCGGACTCTCAGAAATGTCTTCGTGTTAGCGGTAAGCATAACGATTTAGAGGAGGTAGGACATGATACCTATCATCATACGATGTTTGAGATGCTCGGAAACTGGTCGTTCGGAGATTATTTTAAGAAAGAGGCGATCAACTGGGCTTGGGAATACTTGGTAGAGGTATTGAAGCTGAATCCGGAGCGTTTATATGCCACCGTATTCGAGGGAAGCCCCGCTGAAGGCTTAGATCGTGATAACGAAGCTGCTGGTTATTGGGAGCAATATTTACCGAAAGATCATATTCTGAACGGTAACAAACATGATAACTTCTGGGAAATGGGGGATACGGGTCCTTGCGGTCCCTGTTCCGAGATCCATATCGACCTTCGTTCGGACGAGGAGCGTGCGGCGGTCAGCGGCGCCGATATGGTAAATAAGGATCATCCGCAAGTAATCGAGATCTGGAATCTTGTATTTATGCAATTCAACCGTAAGGCCGATGGTTCTTTGGAACCGCTGCCGGCTAAGGTGATCGATACCGGTATGGGATTCGAGCGTCTGTGTATGGCATTGCAGGGTAAGACCTCAAATTATGATACGGACGTATTCCAACCGATTATCAAGGTAATTGCGGGAATGGCGGGTACGACTTACGGTACGGATAAACAGCAAGACATCGCCATGCGTGTGATCGCCGACCACATCCGTACGATCGCTTTCGCTATCACGGACGGACAGTTGCCTTCCAACGCTAAGGCCGGTTATGTAATCCGTCGTATCTTGCGGCGTGCTGTTCGTTACGGTTATACGTTCTTGGATCGCAAGGAAGCGTTTATGTATAAGCTTTTGCCCGTATTGATCGAGACGATGGGCGACGCTTATCCGGAATTGATCGCTCAGAAAACCTTGATTGAGAAGGTTATCAAGGAGGAGGAAGAATCTTTCCTTCGTACCTTGGAAACCGGTATCCGTTTGCTGGATAAGAAAATGGAGGAGACGAAGGCTGCGGGCAAGACGGTCTTGAATGGCGTAGATGCCTTTACATTATATGATACCTACGGATTCCCGTTGGACTTGACGGAATTGATTCTTCGTGAGAACGGCATGGAAGCCGATATCGAGGAGTTCAATAAGGCTATGCAGAAGCAGAAAGAGCGTGCCCGTAACGCCGCCGCTATCGAGACAGGCGACTGGATCACGCTGAAAGACGGTGAATGTAAGTTCGTGGGTTATGATTTGTTCGAATGCGAGGCAGAGATCTTGCGTTATCGCCAGATCAAACAAAAGAATAAAGTATTATACCAGATCGTTCTGGATCAAACCCCGTTCTATGCGGAAATGGGTGGACAGGTCGGTGATACGGGTTGGTTGATCGCCGACGACGAGAAGATCGACGTGATCGATACGAAACGAGAGAATAATTTGCCGGTTCATTTGGTTACTAAACTACCGAAGGACGTAACGGCTACATTTACCGCGAAGATCAATGTGAAAAAGCGTATCCAGTGTGAGTGTAACCACTCTGCCACGCACCTTTTGCATGAGGCGTTGCGTGAGGTATTAGGTACGCACGTAGAGCAGAAAGGTTCGTATGTTTCGCCTGATTCTTTACGTTTCGACTTCTCTCATTTCCAGAAAGTGACGGACGAGGAAATCCGTAAGGTGGAAATATTGGTTGGAGAGAAGATCCGTGCGAACTTCCCGTTGGAAGAGCATCGCAATATGCCGATCGCCGAAGCAAAGGCGCTAGGGGCTATGGCTTTGTTCGGTGAGAAATATGGCGATGAGGTACGTGTCGTGAAATACGGAAGCTCCGTGGAGCTATGTGGTGGTACGCATATCCCGGCAACCGGTATGATCGGTTCTTTGCGCGTGATAGGAGAGAGCTCTATCGCCGCAGGAGTCCGTCGTATAGAGGCGGTTACGGCCGAGGGCGCCGAGCAATTCGTATATGCCCAGCAAGATCTGATCCGTGAGTTGCGTGCGTTGATGAACCATATGCCGAATTTGGCGCAAGCGATGAAAAAGTCTATCGAGGAGAACGCCGAGATGAAGAAACAGATCGAGGATTATATCCGTGAGAAGTCTATGCGTTTGAAAGAGGAGATCGTGGCGAAAGCTTCGGAGAGCAATGGTATCAAGGTTATGCAGTTCGTTGGTAAGGCAAATGCGGACGCTATGAAGAACGTGGCTTTCCAGATCAAGGCGGAGACAACCGATAGCTTTGTCTTTGTTGCCGGTATCATAGACGATAACAAATGCACGCTCATGCTTATGTTAAGCGATGATTTGGTGAAAGAGGGCTTGCATGCCGGTAAGATCGTAAAAGAGGCCGCTAAGCATATCCAAGGCGGTGGTGGTGGACAACCCCATTTCGCTACGGCCGGCGGTAAGAACATGGAGGGCCTTTCCATTGCGGTTGGCGCTGTGAAAGAGGCTGTTGGAGTACAGTAAAATCGGTTCGGAAGAAATTGACTTTTCTTTCGGACTTAATGATAGATTCCTTCGGATCGAATAAGAATTCCATCCGAAGGAATTTTTTTATGTCGTTTTGATAATCGGAATACATGTTTTACCTTTGTGGTCTAAGGTTTTAAATAAAAAAGATATGTCAGAGCAAAAAGTGGTTATTTGCAAGGACCTGAAATCGGAACTGCAAGATTTTCTCTCCTCTCTAAAATACGATAAGTTGTTCATCCTTATGGATACGAATACCAAAGAGAAATGTTTTCCCTTGGTAGAGGATATACCGGCCTTTCAAAAGGCGCCGATTCTCGTGATGGAAGCGGGTGATATGAATAAGGGTTTTGTCTCATTAGCCCAGATATGGACAGCTTTGTCGAATGAGGGGGCTTCCCGTAACTCCTTGCTGGTGAATTTGGGCGGCGGTATGATTACGGATATGGGTGGTTTTGCCGGCGCTACTTTCAAGCGGGGCATCCGTACGATCAATATCCCTACGACCTTGATGGCGTCCGTCGATGCTGCGGTTGGCGGTAAGACGGGTATAAACTTCAATGGGTTGAAGAACGAGGTCGGTTCTTTTTATCCCCCCTTGTGTGTATTCATCGATTGCGATTTTTTGCGCACGTTGGATCGCGATAATATCCTTTCCGGTTATGCGGAGATGATCAAGCACGGGTTGATTAGTTCGATGGAGAATTATGCGTCTGTCATGCTTTTTGATATCGACACCATGAATTATTCGTATTTGAATAGTTTGGTAGGCCAGTCGGTCGCTGTGAAAGAGCGGATCGTAGAGGAAGATCCCAAGGAACAAGGTATTCGTAAGGCATTGAATTTCGGTCATACGATCGGCCACGCTTTCGAGAGCTTGTCTTTCCTGAAAATGCGTCCGATCTTGCATGGTCATGCGGTAGCGGCGGGTATCGTGAGCGAGCTTTACCTCTCGCATAAGCTGTGTGGCTTCCCGATGGAGAAATTGAGTCAAGTCGTTTATTATATAAAAGAGTATTATCCGGCGCTCTTCTTTGACTGCACGGACTACGATACCTTATATGAGTTAATGACACATGATAAAAAGAATGAAGGCGGTATCATCAACTTCACTTTACTGAAAAATGTAGGGGATGTCCGTATCAACCAATCGGTCACCAAGGAAAAAATCTTGGAGTCTCTTGATTTTTATCGTGAAAGTTTTGGCATTTAACGGAAAAAAACTACCTTTGCACCCGTAAAATAAAAGCGGGATGTAGCTCAGCCCGGTTAGAGTACGCGTCTGGGGGGCGTGTGGTCGCTGGTTCGAATCCAGTCATCCCGACTAAAGCTGAGAGAAAAGGAGTTAAGTCTATGGCTTAACTCCTTTTTTTGTTCTCTATCACTTTCCTAAAACAATGAGGCAGTAGAAATTCCGACTCATCCGATATTCATGGGGGATAGCCTTAAATCATGACAATAGATTAAAATTGATATATTTCCGTTTGAATTTAGTGCGGTCATTCCAGCCTATTTTAGCCATTATTTCTGTTAATGGTTGCTTAGTGCCGACTTATCGGTGTATGCTCTGTGAGTTCAAAGTCTTTTGGGGCACGATTGTTTATCGGAGTAGGGAGGCCTAGCTGTTTGATAGAGTGCCATTGGCTGCTGAAGTGAATAACTAACGGCTTGTCGAATGAATAACTAGCGGCTATATATAGCCGCTAACTAACGGCTCGGGAAGTGAATAACTGATCACTTGGAAAGCCTTCTACGGCCTGCGAAATCAAGTATGCGTTAACCTAGAGGAGGATTTTTGGAAATTATATTATATATGTACACGTACATTAAAGAATATGATGTATATGAATAGGCTTTAGTAATACATACCAATAATATCAAGGACTAATTTATCTAATAAAACGGCTAGTATAAACGATCGTTTTAATTCGTCATTTGCAAAGGTACGCGTTTCTTTGATACCTGCAACCCTTCCGAGCTATTTTTTTCATCCCTTATTCGCTTTCTTATCAATAGGATAGCCTATCCTTTACGAAACAACCGATTCCGTAAACAAACCTCCCGTTTTCCCTCTTCAAAAACGCAAGATCTAAATGATGGTCTAGACTAGTCGTTTTGGTATGGCGAAGGATAATTAAAGAGTTGAGAGATATTTAATTAACACTATTATTAATATTTAAATTAGAGATTATGAACAAGAGAATTTCTACTATGTTTGCGTCGTTCTTGCTTATGGCAGGTGTGGCGTTTGCTGCGGATGGAACTACTTATTCTCAGAAGGAAGCTAAGCCAACAGAAGGTCTGAAAGTCTATTTGGGAAATGAAGAGGGTACATCTTTCTTGAAATCAGCGAAAGTGACGGACGCTGCTTATAAGTTTGCGAATACCGTTACAGAAAGCGAAGCTGGTGTCTTCACGGTTACAGGCGTAAAGACCGAGAATGGTAAATTGATGTTTAAACTGGTAGACGCTGCTGGAAAGGTGGTTTATGGTAAGGAAGGATCCACGGTTGTTGAGGCCGCTAGCGAGGATGATGTGAAGAAAGGTTATTGTTGGTTTGCTTATGATGACAATAATACCGCTGATAACTATAATGATGATAAAATTACATTAGGAGGTAAACCTTTGGCTTATGATATGGCTACTGCCGCAAACGTAGCAAAAATGCTTATCGCTAAAAAAGGAACAACCTCTAATGATTTAAACAGCAATCTTTCCGGTAAAGGTTTCTCTTTTAAATTCCCGAACGCCGCTTCCGAGGCTGACGTGAATCCGTTTGGAGAGCAGATGTTCGCTATCGACGCTTCTACTGTTAATTCTACATTGGAGTTAGGTGAGACTGAGGTTTCCGGCGAGTGTTTCGTTGTAGCTAACGCCGCTGGTTTGAAGTTGGCTAAGGAGGGTGGTGTAACCGCAGATAACTTGAAAGCCGCTACTTTCATCGTATTGAACCCGAACGCTACTTTCGGTATCACGAGCTTGGATGCTGCTAAAGGTGAGGGTTTCGGTTTCACTACCGTAAAGGGCGAGAAACTGAACGCTACCAATGTTAAGAAAGACGGTAAGATCGCTTTCATGAACGCTATCTATGGTGTTTCTGAAGATGACTTGGCAAACAAGGCTGGTCAATATACGATCAAGATGACAGGTGTGAAGGTAACGAAGGGCACAGATGAGAACTTTGGTTCAGAGTTAACTGTTTATGTAGGAGCTTATTCCTTGACCACTGGTGGTTTGAAGACTTATATCACTACGAAGGGTTCCACTGATAAGCTTTCCTTGGCCCAGACTACAGGAAATACATGGGCAAAGGCTTCTGATCTGTTGAAGACTGACGGTGCCGCTATCTATAATATCTACTTCACAGGAACTAAACCTGCCGATGGTGAAGAAGGTGAGTCTTTGTATGGTAAATATTTGGTTTCTACGTATGCGAAAACTGAAGAGGCTCGTGCTATCGCTTCTTTCTCTAACGAGGCTTTGGCTCCTGCTAAGGTTGACTTGAAGGCTCCTGTTGCACAATGGGTAATTGTAAGTATGCAGGGTTCCGGTGCTGTTACGTTTAAGAATCTTGAGACGAATGAAACGTTTAATGCTAATTTGTATAAGACAGACAAGGCTGGAATTTATCAAGCCGTAAAGACTTCGGTTGGTGATATTCCTGCCGAGAATATCAAAGACGGATATATGAGCAATTCAGGCTTTGAAGATGTAAGAGAAGCGATTGCACAGTCACTTAATAAGAGATTTGATACA
>ENA-UPWN01000752-UPWN01000752.1-human-gut-metagenome-genome-assembly--contig:-NODE-752-length-15098-cov-6.416683_pt1 | contig 15098 bp, 11 predicted proteins | sample MGYA00250050_ERZ773377 | MGnify/ENA primary metagenome ERZ773377 (study PRJEB29103, sample SAMN06112008) | human gut metagenome | biome: human gut; feature: ankylosing spondylitis patient; material...
ACGAGATTCTGACATGTGACTGGAGTTCAGACGTGTGCTCTTCCGATCTGTCCTGCTTCTCCCTGACGGGGAAGTCCGTGAGGAAGGCGTCGCCCAACCGGCTCCCCTCAAAGAGCTTCTCAGGGAACATCATCTTCTTCGGGCTGAACCCGATCGCCTGGGTCGCGGCCCTGACGCAGAGGTCGGTCGGATTCACCGCCTCGTAATGCGTCACCACGGTTTCGCGGATGCGCCCGTTCGTGAGGTACTCCACCGTCGTCACGGGCTTCCCGATCATCGCGCCCTTTTCGGAAAACGCTTCCCGGTGCTCGATCCCGCAGAGGTGCAGAAACCAGTATTCGATGCAGGGCTTCGAGACGATCAGATGGATGAAGGGGTGGTTCTTCGACTGCCGCACGGCCTCGTTGAAGGTCGTGTGATGGTCGACGTCGAAAACGAGCCAGGCCTCCGTGAAGGGGGCCTTTTGGTTTTGGCGGAGCGTCTGGTCCGCCGTCTGGACGAGCCCCATCGGGGAGCACTTGTTCGGCCGCACGACCGCGCAGAGCCGCTCGTCGATCCCGAAGTGCCGCATGAAGGTCCGCAGGTACTTCACCTCCGTCACCTCACCCTCGACGAGGATGAGGACGCGGCCTTCGGGCCGCAGGGGGAAGGGTTTCAGAAAGGTGCTGGGCTTCGGCGTGGCGGGAATCGGGGGCATGGTGCGCGGGGCCTTCTGATGAAGGCTGTCTTGAGGGGTTGGATGTTCGGTCGAAGGGTCGGGCGGTCGGCGGAGCGGGGAGAGCGGCGGGGCCACCCTTCTCGCCGACCGTCGACGACCGTCGTCGACGGTTTTCGCCTACTCTACCGCGACCTGCGACGCTGCATGACGCATGCCGTCCTCGCGTGTCGCGCCGACCTTTATGGAGGAATCGGAAACCGGACCCCGAGCACTCCGGGCGCGTCTCAGCAGGACGGTGTAGCCTTGGGTATGTGGTGAAGGTTGACGCCCGCGGAGGGCCATGCCGGGCTTCCCTTGACCTCTTCCGCCTTTCCTGTCTTGGAGCCCCCTCATGAATCCTCTCCGGATCATCCACAACCTCATGCTCTTCCTCGGCATCATGATCGTGCTGATGTTCATCTCGGCGGGCGTGAAGGATCTCCTCCTCATCCCGAAGGAATATCACGTGCAGGCGAGCCTCGGCGTCACCTTCGTCATGGCGGGTCTCTTCACGGAAAAGCTCCCGCAGGACTTCCTGAAGTTCTTCTGGTTGGACGGCAACCATCCGATCACGCACAAAATCTTCCTCGTCATCGGGCTCGTGCTGATCTTCGGGACGGCGGTGTGGGTGCGGCTTTGAGTCGGCGACTTCCGGACGCTCCCCGGTCGACTTTCGGCGTATTGCGCCCGGACCGACCGGTCGGGCATCATTCTGGACAGTTTCCCCAAACACCCACGCCCGAATCTCCGGCTTATGAACGAAGCCGCCCCAGCATGACCTCCACGACCCCGACGACCTCCTCCGGCCCCGCCTCTTCCTCCCCGACTCCGCACTTCCCCGCGCTCACGATCCGGCGTCTTGACACCGCGGAGCGCCCGCCCGAACTCATCGCCCAACTCGCCCGCGTCTGGCGCTCGAGCGTCGACGCGACGCACGGCTTCGTCGCGCCCGAGGATCTCGACTTCTTCGCGCGGTTCGTGCCGGAAGCCTTCCGGGTGGTGCCCGTGATGTACGTCGCCGAAGCCGAGGGCCGGGTGCTCGGTTTCGCCGGCATCGCGGCGGACGCCCTGGAGATGCTCTTCGTCGACGCGGACGCGCGCGGGATGGGTGTGGGCGGCAGGCTTCTGCGCACCGCGATCGAGGCGGGCGTTACGAAGACGGAAGTCAACGAAGCGAACGACCAGGCCCGGGGCTTTTACGACCATTTCGGCTTCGTCGTGACGGGCCGGAACGAGAAGGACGGCTGCGGCCTCCCTTACCCGACGCTCTCGCTTGCGCTGGGGTGATGGGCTGAAAGACCGAAAGAAGGAAAGGCCCAAAGCCTCTCCGCCTATTCCCCGATCACCATCCCGTCGACGGCGTGACGCGCCAACGCGTCAGCCATCACCGGATCCTTCGGGTCGATGGGGTCGACCAAACTCTTTCTCAACTTCGCGGCGGTCTTGACGGTCTTCACCGCTTTTCCCTTCTTCCGGGCGGCGTCACCGCCCTCAGCGCCGCCGTCGGGCTCAGCGGCTTGGCTCACCCAAATGGCCTGCCGGGTCTTGGGCGTCTTGGCCGTCTTCGCCTTGCGCTCACCCTTGACGCGCGGCCGGAGCATCCGGAGGACATCCTCCTCCGTCACGTCCGGCACGACCCGCCGCACCATGGCCGTCAACTTCACCAAGGCGTCGCGCACGGCCTCCTCACCCTCGGGAACGTCGTCGAGGTCGAGAAACCCGTGTTCTTCAGGCCGCCCGAAGACGCAGAGCGGCCACCCGTAGGGCTCGCCCCGCTTGTTGCGGCGCTGCTGGAAGTCGGTGACGCACCAGAGCGCGGTGTTCTGGAGCATCGTGGCGGCGGTCGCGACGCCCTTGAAGCCTTCGGGAAGCATGTCGCGGATCGCGTCCACGTCCATGCCTTCGCCCGCGGGGATAGATCGGTCCACGGTGTGGGCTCGCTCGTCGATCAGCCCCGCGTCGACCAACTCGTCCGCCGTGCGTCGGCCGCGCTTCAGGGCGACCACCAGGGGGAACACGTCCTTCCGGATGAAGCCCAACTTCCCGTCGAAGAACTGCCCGTAGACGACGTCCTCGGCGAGAATCTCTTCCCTCCAATACCAGGGGTTGATGATCTGGTCGTTGATTTGGAAGACCTCGGGGCGGCAGAGTTCCCGCACCGAGAAGCCTTCGATCGGGGTCGAGTGGAAGGGCAGGAGCCCGATCTCGCGCACCAGCCCCCGGATCATCGCAGGTGACGTTCTCGGGATCGAACCCGGCTTCGGGACGAGGCCGGGCGGAAGGGGTGCGGGCATCACGGCAGGGAGTTGGACGTTGGTGGGCATGGTATGGTGCGGGCGGTTGGTGCGGGCGGACTCTGGCGGTCGGATTTCGGAGGTTTCTCCACAAGTATGCGCCGAACGGGCGGGATGCGAAGGCTCTCCGATGCGGCCCGAGCGCATCGGTCAGCGGGTCCGTAGGCTTACAATCGAGCCTCCCGTCCGACAGCCCGACCCCCTTTCCTCCGTTTCTCCGCGCCATGCGTTACGACCTCACCGACCTCCAGATCTTCCTCGCGCTCGCCCGCACGCTCAACATGCCGGCGGCCGCCGAAGAAGTGCACCGCACCACCTCGGCCGTGAGCCTTCGGCTCAAAAAGCTCGAGGGCGCCCTCGGAACGACGCTCTTCGTGCGCGAAGCGCGCGGGCTCACGCTCACGCCCGCCGGTCTCGCGATGCGGGCGCACGCCGAGGGGATCCTCTCCGCGGCCGCAAAGATGGAGACCGCCTTGGGTGCCTTCCGCGAGGGCGAGCGCACGACGCTGCGCATCGCGTCCAACAGTTCCGGCATTCAGAACTACCTCGCGCCCGCGGTGGGGAGCTTCTTGGCCGACGAAACCGTGCGGCTCACGTTTCTCGAACGAAAGAGCACCGAGACGATTCTGGAGGTTTTGGCCGGTCAAGCCGAGCTCGCCTTCTGCATCGAGTCGGCGGCCAGGGATCACGCGGACGAGGTCGAGATCATCCCGCTCACGGTCGACCGCCACATCCTCGTGACGCCCCCTGGTCATCCGTTGGCGGCGTCGGACCGCGCCGACCTCCCGACCATACTCGCTTACCCCTATATCGGCCTCGTCGAGACGACGCCGATGGGGCACGCGATGCGTGAGCGCGCCCGCGCGCTCGACCTCACCTACGCGCCCATCGTCGAGATGCCCTCCTTCTCGCTGCTCCTCGAAATGGTGCTCTCGGGCGCGGGCGTCGCGATCGTCCCGCGCTCCGCACTCGCCCGGTTTCCCGGGGCTTCCGGGCTTACGGTCGTGCTGATCGACGAACCCTGGGCGCTCCGCCCCCTCGTCTTCGCGCACGCGAAGTCGAGGCCTTTGCCTGACGCCGCCCGCCGCTTCGTCGAGCACGTGCGGGCGTCGCTCGCGAAGGCGCCCGCGGCGAAGCGTTGAGGTTTCCTCAACACCTCTTCAAGAACAACTCAAACCCTCCTTCCCGAACGCCGCGTAGAGTGCCCGGCTTGCCGGTCGGCGCCCCTCACGACCCCAGACTCCGGGCGCACGACCGTTTGAGAATTTCGAAGGAGAGTCCCATGTTCAAGCTCAAGATCACGGCCCTCGCGTTGGGCGTCGCCCTTTCGGGCAGCGTCGCCGCCGCGGGCGATTTGGCCGGTTTTCACGCCGCCCTCGGCGGCTGCGCCGTCTGTCACGACACGAACGCCGTGACGGCCGCGAACGTCCCCGACGACGAACGCGCCCTGAACCAGAAGTGTGAAACCTGCCACGGCGACTACAAGGCTTTGGCTGAGAAGACGAAGGATCTGCGCTTCAACCCGCACGCCTCGCACCTCGGCGACATCAACTGCACGGTCTGCCACGCGGCGCACGAGAAGCCCAAGCTCGCCTGCAACGACTGCCACACCTTCGACATGAAGCTCCCGTTTGCCGACGCCGCCGCGAAGGAGAACTGGGACAAGGGCGTCGATGAGGCCGCCGTCGCGAAGGCGCTCGCCGAAGCCCCGCGCGAAACGGTCGACGTGCTCGTGATCGGTGCCGGGAGCACCGGCTACAACGCCGCGATCAGCGCGAAGCGCGCGGGCGCCACCGTGCTGCTCCTTGAAAAGCACGCGTTCTCGGGCGGGAACTCCATGCTCGCCGCCGGCGGCTACAACGCCGTGGGGACGCCCCAGCAGGCGAAGAAGGGCGTGAAGGACTCGGTCGAGAGCTACATCGAAGACACGATGAAGGGCGGCCGCGGCAAGAACGACCCGGCGCTCGTGAAGATCCTTGCGGAAGAATCCGCCGCCGGCATCAAGTGGCTGGAAGACATGGGCGCGAACATGGACGACCTCAAGCGCTCCGGGGGCGCCAAGGTCGACCGCACGCACCGTCCGGCGGGCGGCCTCTCCGTGGGTCCGCACATCATCGACGTGCTGCGCGCGCAGGCCGAGAAGGACGGCGTTCCCGCCCGGCTCAACTCCCGCGTCGTCAAGATCAACCTCGACGCCGACCACAAGATCGAAAGCGTGATCGTGCACGGGAAGCACACGGGCTACTACAAGGTAGCCGCGAAGGCGATCGTGCTCGCCACGGGCGGCTACGGCATGAACCAGGAGATGATCGCCTGGTACCGTCCGACCTTCAAGGGGATGACGAGCTCCAACAACGTGACGAGCACCGGGGACGGCATCCGCATGGCCCTCAACATCGGCGCTTCGACGGTCGACATCGACTGGGTGCAGGCGCACCCGACCGTGGGCAAGGACAGCCGCATCCTGATTTCGGAAACCGTCCGCGGCGTGGGTGCCATCATGGTGAACAGCGAAGGTGCGCGCTTCGTCAATGAAATCACGACCCGCGACCGTGCGTCCGACGCCATCCTCGCGCAGCCCGACCGTACGGCCTGGCTCGTCTTCGACAGTCAGCTCTACGGGAAGGCCAAGATGGTCCGCGGTTACGACCACCTCGGGATGCTGAAGAAGGCCGACACGGTCGGTGAGCTCGCCAAGGCGACCGGGATGGATCCGAAGACGCTTGAAGCGACCGTTTCCGCCTACAACAAGTACCGCGCCGCGGGCAAGGACGAAGCGTTCGGCCGCCCCGACATGCCGCTCTCGATCGACAAGGGTCCCTTCTACGCGGTCCACGTCGCGCCCGGCATCCATCACACGATGGGCGGCGTCGCGATCACGCCCGAGAGCGAAGTGCTCGACATCCAGAGCCGTCCGATTCCGGGGCTCTACGCCGCAGGTGAAGTCACCGGCGGTGTGCACGGCCTGAACCGCTTAGGTGGAAATGCCGTGGCGGATACCGTGGTTTTCGGCCGCCGCGCAGGCGAACATGCGGCCAAGTACGCCCTCGGCCTGAAGTAATCGCACCACTCCCGCCTGCTCCGGTCGACCCCGACCTCTCCAGGCTTCGTTTCCGAGCTCGGACCCCGTCCTCTCTCTTCCCCCGGACGGGGTCTGAGACCGGTTGTGGGGAGGCCCGCACCGCGCGAACGGTGCGGGCCTTTCGTCGTCTTGTGGGGTTGGAGGGTTTTGAGGAAGCTTTTCGACGCCCGTCACCCGAGCTCCCCGTACCGCAACACCCCGGCGGACACCGTCGCCAGCACCTTGACGCGCCGCACGTCCGCACCGGGCACCGCGAGCGGGTCTTCCGACAACCGCACGAAGTCCGCGCGTTCGCCCGGGCGCATCGTGCCGCCGAAGCCGTAGGGAGAAAGTGCGGGCATCACCCGCGCGGCGCGCGCACCGTAGAGCGACAACGCCGTTCTCATCTCGACCGCCTCGCCCGCCCCGAAGCTGCGTCCCGAGGCGTCGACGCGGGTCGTGGCGCTCTGCAACGTCGCGAAGACGTCGTCCGGATCGGCCCAGGTGGTGGCGGGTGCGTCGGACGAGAGCGCCAAGGGCAGATCCGTGCGGGCGAGCTTCGCCAGGGGCATGACCTCCGAGAGGCGCGCCTCCGTCAAAGACGCCCTATACGCCGGCCACTCCGCAAAGGGGAAGATCGGCTGCGTCGTGATCCCGATCCCGGCCTTCACCGCCAGGATCCTCTCCAGAAGATCGTCCGGCACGAAGGAGGCGTGCTCGAGGCGCACCGACGGCACGCCCTCCATCCAGGGCTCCAACGGCTCAAGCAATTCGAGGATGTGCTCCAGCGTCGCGTCCCCCATCACGTGAATCGAGACCTGCACGCCGTTCCGCTTCGCCCAGGCGAAGGCCGCGCGGAAGACCTCATCGTCGATCAGGCTCTCGCCCGTCGTCCCGTCGGCGTAGGGCACGCGCACCTTGGCGCTTTTGGCCGAAACGCTCCCGTCCGAGAAGAGCTTGACGCCCGCGATCCGGGCGTCGCCCGTCTTTTCGTCGTCCGAGAGCTCCGGCATCCCGTAGGGGTCGCGCCCGCCCGTCCACGTCTGGTAGATGCCGCAGAGCACGCTGAGGCCTTGGGCCTGGGCCTTCCGCCAGACCGCGAGCATGTCGACGGGGCCGCGCTCCGCCATCATTTCCGTGACGCGCGTGATCCCGCGGCGGGCGTAGTGGGCTTCGAGCTTGAGGAGCGAAGCGACGGCGGCCGCTTCCGGGTCCGCCACGGCTTCCGCCCCTTCCTCGCCATCGGCGGCGGGCTTCATCGCGGCCTCAATCCGGCGCACCGCGCCGATTTCGATCACCTCACCGGTGAGGCGGCCTTCCGCATCCCTCCCCCAACGGCCGCCCGCGGGGTCGGGGGTGGATTCGTCGATGCCGGCGAGCCGCAGCGCCGCGTCGTTCACGACGAGCCGGTGGCAGTCCGAGCGGCGCACCATGACGGGGCGGGTCGCGGAGACGCGGTTCAAGTCCTCCCGCGTGGGCGTCCTGTGTTCCGCCAAAAGGCTCTCGTCGTAGCCCCAGCCGAGGATCCAACCCTCGGGGTGCGTGGCCGCGTGTTCGCGCAGCCGCTCGATGAGCGACTCGATCGAATCCACCAGGGGCGGCGTCGCCGCGAGGGCGTCCAACGTCTCCGCCACGATCGAGGGGTGCGTATGGAGATCCATAAAGGCCGGGCGGATCACCGCGCCGTTCAAGTCCACCACCCGGTCCCAATGGGCGTCCGGGTCGGGGTCGGCGAAACGGTCGCCGTCGACGGCGAAGCGGTCGAGTGCGGGACTGCCGACGTCATCAGGCAGGCGGGCGTGGGTGTAGAGCGTGCGCATGGGGGCGTTTGTCCGGAAAAGGTGCAACAAATTGGTCGGGCCTGTAAGGCTTGGCCGCAGTCCGTCCGAGTGTAGACGCACCTTCTATAGAATGGCCTCAGGCACTTGCCTTAGAGGGCGGTGCCGACCCGTCTTTTCGCACTGTCCGGAGACCGCCCATGCAGCGCCGCACGCTTCTTCCGATGCTTCTTCTCGCTCCCGCCGCGCTGACGGCCGGTCCGGCCCTGGCCCGCGGATTGAAGGCCCCGGCGAAGGCGCAGCCGACGTTCGGGGAGACGCCCGACGGGCGGGCGGCAGGTGTCGAGAAGGTGAAGAGCGCCCCGATCGCCTCCAACATCCGCGCGGGCCTTCCCCGCTACATGCACCCGGTCGCGGCTTGGCGGGTGTGAGGAGCGTCGGCGTACACTGATCCGGCCAACCCGGCTGATCCGGCCGAACCCGGTCGAACCCGGCCGAGCGATTGCGGAGCTGCGGCCGAAGCGCCGCCGCCCGAATCACGCCCCGTACAAACAAAGAAGCGGCGTTGGGTTTTCACGCCCAAAGCCGCTTTTCTCACCGAATCGTCCGCCGACCTGACCGGTTCTCCCCTCCGGACCGGCCGACGAAACGCCCCGGTCAGAACTTGTGGTTCACCCCCACGAAGACGGTAGAGGCCGAGTGGCCCGGCTTGTCGGTCGGGAAGTTCGAAGAACCGCCGCCGCCCGTGAGACCGTAGTTGGCGAGGTCGCCGTTCCAGACAGCCGCGACGCCCGTGTAGAGGAACGTGCGCTTCGAGAGCGAGTAGTCGTAGCGGGTGCCGGCCGCAACGGCGTCGCCGTCCGAATCCGTGAGGTTCTTCAGGTACCCCACGCTCGCGGCCCACTTGCCCTGGCCCATCGGCATCGAGAAGCCCACCTGGGTGGCGAGCACGTCGGAACCCTTCCGGATGTCGTCCGCACCCTTCTTGTAGGCCATCGTGAAGACGGGCTTCACGACGCCGAAGTCGTAGCCGACCGAGAAGTCGAGCTGGTAGTCGGTCGAGGGCGACACGTCGCCCGAGGGCATCACCTTGTGTTCGGCCTTGGCAGCGGAGGCGGCCCCGACGACGGTCAACGCATCCTGCATGAAGCGCACCGACGCGCCGTAGTAGTTGCCGCGGGTGGTCGAGACTTCGCCGTTCTTCTTCGTCGTTTCGCCGAGACCCACGAAGAGACTCACGATCGTGTTCCCGAAGAGCTTGGGCGAGGTGTAGGAGATGGCGTTCTCAGAGCGGGCGTTGAAGTCGTCCATCGCACCGCCGTTGACGCCGGCGTAGCCGGGCGCGGAGAAGGTGCCCATGGCGGAGCCCAAAGAGTAGCCCACCGGGTCGGTCGAAGCCAACGCGATGAAGGTCGGCGTGTACTGGTAGCCGAAGCGCACTTCACCGAAGGAACCGCACAGACCCAGGTTCGCCTGGCGCTGGAACATGTAGTTCCCGGCCGTAGGCGAGCCGTCGGGGGTGGACATGCCGTTCTCCGGCAGGAAGCCCATCTCAAGGTTGAAGGAGGCCTTCAACCCGTTGCCCATGTCCTCTTCGCCCGAGAAGAGGAGGAACGAGGGCGTCGCGCCGCCGGACGACAGACGCCCCTGCGTGCCGCTGCTCGTCGTGTAGGCCTCGACGTACGTGTCGATGCGGCCCGAAACGTTGATGTCGGCCGCCTGGGCGGGGATCGAAAGCGCGGCGCAGGCGAGCGCCGTCGCGGCGGAGAGCACGCGGACCGCGGCGGTCTGGCGAAGGAGCGTCATGGTTGGATTTCCTTTGGTTTTTCTTTTGCCGTAGGGAAAAGACGGGCTCGGACAGGCGTCGTCCGTCTTCAGGTGACGCGAAGCCTATCAGAAAAACCGCAGAAACGTACCGAGCGTTACTCAAAAGTAGCCGAAATGCGGTATCCGCGTTGCACGGGGCCGACAGGACGGAAGGCGAAAAACGTACGTGCACACACAAAAACGCCGTGAAATCAAGCGATTTCACGGCGTTCCGTACTTGATGCGGCGCCGGGCGGGGCGCCCGGCGGATTGTCGGGGCTTATTCGGCGGCCTGCGGATTCGCGGCCGGTACCGGGGTCTTCAAGAGGCGCGAGACGAAGGTCGCGACGTAGGCGTGAACGCGTTTGAGCGGAATCTCACCCTTTTCGTCCGCGGGGCCGGAGGCCTGCGCCATGGGACGCGTGCCTTCCAAAAGACGGAAGTCCATGCTCTTCAACTTCCCCTCCACCACCGCGAGGTCGTAGGTGATGGTCTTGGGGCAGGCCCCGGCGGGTTCGCCCTCACGCGTGAGGCGTGCGGCGACACCGCCCGCTTGCATGCCCATCAAGAGTACGTTGTCCAACTGCTCCGACTGGATCTTGGCGTTCGGCATCAAACAAACCGTTTCGCCGGGCGTCAGCATCATGCGGCCGACGTCCCCCGTCGCCGCCGTGTCGGCGGGAGCGGTCGCGTCGGCCTGGGCGTCAGCATCGCCGCCCCCGAAGCCCGGCATCGAGCCGCAGCCCGCGAGGAGCACCGTGCCGGTGAGGATCGCCGCGGCGAGGAAGGTCTGTCGGCGAAGAGTGGTCGTGAGGGTCGGCATGGGCTTGACTCCGGTGTGTGGTGAAGCGTCTTGTGTTCCTTTTCGGGGCGCGTCCGTGCGGCCGTTTCGAGCGTTCGTCGGCTCTTCCCGAGCCTACGCGCAACGCCGTCTTCACGCGCCCTTGACGCTCCATTGTACTTTCGGTGCGGAGGAAAGTTCGCTTTCCGAATCGTTTTTGAGGCGGATTCGAAGAGGCCCCTTGACGGTGATGAGGGCGAAGGTTGGGGGAAGGCTGGGACGAAGGTTTGGGGGAAGGTTTGGGCGGAGGGGCCCTCTTCCCGGAGGCTTCCGCCCGAAGGCTTCCCGCGCGCGTGATAACATCGGGCGCACGCATCGAAGGCGACGATGCGCACGATGCGGAGAGTCTCTTCAAGGCTTCTCCCGGCGCCGCGCCTTCTTCTCAAGCAACGGCATTCTTCTTCCCGGGCGCCGCCCACCGGCCGGCGCCCCGCACCACGACATGACGAAACCCGTTCAGAAAGTCCTCCTCATGATCCTCGACGGCTGGGGCCGCGGCGACGGCTCCCGCGCCGACGTGATCTCGACGGTCCGCCCACCCTTCCTCACCAACCTCGAAGCCTCCTGGCCGCACGCGCTGCTGCGCACCGACGGCCTTCACGTTGGGTTGCCTGAGGGCCAGATGGGGAATTCCGAAGTCGGCCACCTCAACATCGGCGCCGGCCGCGTCGTCTACCAGGACCTCGTGAAGATCAACAAGGCGTGCCGCGAGGGCACGCTGGGTGAGATCGAGGGCGTGAAGGCGCTCATCACCGCCGCGAAGAAGCCGGGGGCGCGGCTCCACCTGATGGGCCTTTTCTCGGACGGGGGCGTTCACGCCTCGAACGAGCATCTCTACGCCTTCCTCGCGCTTGCCAAGAAGGAAGGGATTGAGGACGTGTTCGTGCACGCCTTCATGGACGGGCGCGACACCGACCCGAAGAGCGGGCTCGGGTTCATGCGCGACCTCGAAGGGAAGCTCGCCTCCGGGGAGCTCCCGGGCAAGGTGGCGAGCATGATCGGCCGCTACTACGCGATGGACCGCGACAAGCGTTGGGAGCGCGTCCGGGAAGCCTATGACCTTCTGACGAAGGGGACGGGGAAGCCCGCCGCCCTCATGTCGGACGCTCTGGAAGCGAGCTACGCCGAGGGGGTCACCGATGAATTCGTGAAGGCGACCGTGGGGGTCGATGCCGAGGGGCAGCCCCTCGGCCTCATCCGCCCGGGCGACGCCGTCCTCTTCCTCAACTTCCGCAACGACCGCGCGAAGGAACTCACCACGGTGCTCACCCAGCGCGAAGAGTCCGGCATGTCTCCGTTGCCGCTTTTCTTCGCGACGATGACGCCCTACGACGCGTCCTTCACCGGGCTCACCGTCCTCTTCCCGAAGGAAAACGTCGTCAACACGATCGGCGAATGGGTGGCGAAGCAGGGGCTCACGCAGCTCCGCATCGCGGAAACGGAAAAGTACGCGCACGTGACGTTCTTCCTGAACGGCGGGCGCAAAGCGCCGTTCGAGGGTGAAGACCGCATTCTGGTCCCGTCGCCCAAGGTTGCGACCTATGACCTGAAGCCCGAGATGAGCGCGCCTGAAGTCGCGGAGAAACTCGCCGCCGCTCTGCGCGAAGAGCGCTTCGACTTCGTCTGCCTCAATTTTGCGAACGGCGACATGGTGGGCCACACCGGCGTCTACGACGCCGTCGAGAAGGCCGTGAAGGCCGTCGACGACGCGGCGAAGATCGTGGTGGAGGCGGCTTTGGAATCGGGCTACGAAGTCGTCCAGATCGCCGACCACGGGAACGCCGACTGCGTGATGAACGCGGACGGGAGCCCCAACACCGCGCATTCCTTGTCGCCCGTGCCGATCACGGTGGTGAGCAAGAGGGTCGCGGCGGTTCAATCCGGCGTCTTGGCGGACGTCGCGCCCACCGTGCTCGCGATGATGGGGGTGGAGGCCCCTGCCGAGATGACGGGGAAGGTGCTGGTCACGTTCAAGTGAGGTGACCGGGTTGCCCGGACGGCCTGACGGTTGACGCAGACTGACGAAGGACGCTGAGGCGGTGAGCCCGGCGTCCTTTGTCTTTGGGCGGAGGGCCGGAAGACGGGCGAATGACGGGCGGATAGCGGGCGCAACGGGCGCTCGGGGACGGTGTTTCCTTGGATTGGGGTGGGTTTCACGGGGTGAATTTCGGATACCCCACGATGCCTCGGGCGATTTCGGGCGACAATGTCGGAATCACTTTGACAGACCGGCGGCCTCGGGCCGCCTTCGCCCTGCCTTTTTCAGCGCATTTGTGCGCCTTCCTGCGCCTGGGCGAAGGTTGGTTTCGGCCGCCTCCCAACCCCGAATTCACCACCCATGCAGCTCACATCCCGAGACCTCAACGCCGCGCTTTGGGCGGCCGCGGACGAAATGCGCAAGGTCATGTCCGCCGACGTCTACAAGGACTACCTCCTCGGCCTCGTCTTCTACAAGGCGCTCTCCGACAAGATGCTGGTCGAAGCTTACGACCTCCTCACCGACGAAAAGCCCGAGAGTCTCGAAGCCGCTCAGGAAGCGTATGAGACCGCGGCCGCGGATCCCGACACCTGGGAAGAGCTCGAGGCCGAGATGACCGCCCGCTTCGGCTGTGCGATCCTCCCGCAGCACACCTTCACGGCGTTCTACGAGCAGATCAACAACCGCACCTTCATGCTCCGCGACCTGCAGCAGGCCTTCCGCGAAGTGGAGACGGCGAAGGGCGACGTCTACGAAGGGCTCTTCGAAGACTTCGACGTCGACTCCAAGGACCTCGGGAAGACCGTCGACAAGCGCAACGACATGATCGCGTCCGTCATCAAGGCGCTCGCGCACATCGACTTCAACCAGTACGACGAAGACGCCCTGGGCGACGCCTACGAGTACCTGATCTCGCAGTTCGCGTCGGAGTCCGGAAAGAAGGCGGGCGAGTTCTACACGCCGCAGTCGGTCTCGGAATTGATCGCCCGCATCGTCACTCACGGCCAGGCCTCGAAGTACGGCTTCACGGTCTACGACCCGACGTGCGGGTCGGGGTCGTTGCTTTTGCAGATCCGCAAGTTCGTCGAGAACGCCGGCGGCGTCGACAACCAGGCGGCCGTGCACTACTTCGGGCAGGAGCTCAAAAACCAGACCTACAACCTGGCGCGCATGAACATGATGCTTCACCGCGTGCCGGGGTCCCACCAGCATCTGCGAAACGGCGACACGCTCGATGCCGACTGGCCGACGGACGAGCCCACGAACTTCGACGCGGTGGTGATGAACCCGCCCTATTCCCAGAAGTACGACGCCCGGGAGGGGCTCCTCTCCGACCCGCGCTTCGCCCCCTACAAGAAGCTCCCGCCCGCGAGCAAGGCGGACTTCGCGTTCCTCATCCACGGGTTCTACCACCTGAAGGAAACGGGGACCATGGGGATCGTGCTCCCGCACGGGGTGCTATTCCGCGGGGGCGCGGAAGGCGTGATCCGCCAACGATTGTTGGAGACGGGGAGCATCTACGCCGTGATCGGTTTGCCCGCCGGGATCTTCTTCTCGACCGGGATCCCGACCTGCGTGATCATCCTGAAGAAGCAGAACCCGTCCCGCGACGTGCTCTTCATCGACGCATCGAAGGACTTCAAGAAGGAGCGCGCGAAGAACTACCTGATGCCCGAGCACCTGGAGAAGATCTTCCAGGCGTACCTCGACCGCAAGGACGTGGAGAAGTACGCGCACTTGGCGTCGTTTGACGAAATCCGGGAGAACGACTTCAACCTCAACATTCCGCGCTATGTCGACACCTCGGAGGAAGAGGAAGAGATCGACCTGCAGGCGGTCTTCCGCGAGCTCGCGGAGATCGAGCGGGAGGAAGCTGAGGTGGATCGGAAGTTGGCGGGGTTCTTTGCCGAACTCGGAATCTCGATGAAGTGAGGGCTGTGAAGATGAATCCCAAACTTCGTTTTAAAGACTTCAAGGACGACTGGACTGAACTGAAAGTCAGTGACGCCTTTGAAGCTATTCTTGGCGGCGGGACTCCGAAGAAAAATCAAAACTATTGGTCGGGAACTATTCCCTGGATTTCTTCCTCAGACGTCCCCGAAGACTCCATATCCAGGATAAACATCTCGCGCTTCATTACCGAAGACGCGATATCCAATAGTGCAACAAAACAAATCCCAAAAGGATCAGTTTTAGTTGTTTCACGAGTTGGCGTTGGGAAAGTCGCCATTGCTCCTGTTGATCTTTGTACGAGTCAAGACTTCACAAACCTCATTGGTTGCAAAGGTGACCCCTATTTTTATGCTTATAGCCTAAGCGCATTGATGAAGCGAAAATCATCAAGCGTTCAAGGGAGCGCCATTAAGGGCATCCCTGCAGCAGAGATCAAAGAATACACAATAAATTCCACCTCCCTCAAAGAACAGTTAAAAATTTCTGAGCTCCTCTCTTTATTTGATAAAAAGATTACTATCGCCGAAACAAAATTCCGCACAATTACCACCCTAAAAGAGATTGTTGCCAAACAAACTTTTGGTCAATTCAAGTATTCCGCAAGCAGATCGCCCTTAGGAACCTCTTCACGGAAGAGGTTCGACAACAAATTTGATTCGTTCGCCGAATCCGAACAACCCTTAAGTAGGG
>ENA-UPWN01000756-UPWN01000756.1-human-gut-metagenome-genome-assembly--contig:-NODE-756-length-15056-cov-5.980239_pt1 | contig 15056 bp, 9 predicted proteins | sample MGYA00250050_ERZ773377 | MGnify/ENA primary metagenome ERZ773377 (study PRJEB29103, sample SAMN06112008) | human gut metagenome | biome: human gut; feature: ankylosing spondylitis patient; material...
TCTTTCGGAGGATTGGCACGGAAGTTCTCCATCATAGCTTTGATTTCTTCTGCACCACTCTTACCCGGTTTCACTACGTTTACAGTAAACTCTTTAGAGAATCCGTATTCTACGTAGATATCCAGCAACAACTGATACAAGGATTTTCCATTATCTTTTGCCCATGCAGCAACTTCAGCAATCAAACAGCAAGCTGATACGGCATCTTTATCGCGAACGAAATCTTCGGCAAGGAATCCGTAGCTTTCTTCACCGCCACCGATATATTTCTGTTTGCCTTCACGCAGACGGATTTCACGGGCAATCCATTTAAATCCGGTGTAGCAGTCAAGCATTTCGATATTGTTCTTATCTGCGATTTTCTTGATTAGTTCAGTTGTAACGATTGTCTTCACGCAGAACTCGCCACCTTTAATCTTACCCAGTTGTTTGTACTGTGTCAGAATATAATAAAGGTACATCATACAAGTCTGGTTACCGTTAATCAGTACCCATTCGCCTTTATCATCCTTGCAAGCAATACCCACACGGTCAGCATCCGGGTCGGAAGCCATAACGAGGTCAGCATCAATTTCCTTGGCAAGGTTTACAGCCATGGAAAGAGCTTCCGCGTTTTCCGGGTTCGGAGATACGACAGTCGGGAAGTTACCGTCCTTAATCATCTGTTCGGGCACAGTAAATACGTTTTCGAATCCCCACATTTTCAATGCACGAGGAATCAACATCATACCTGTACCATGAATCGGAGTATAGACAATCTTCATATCTTTGTGACGGGCAATAGCTGCCGGATCAATAGAAACAGTTTTCACCATATCCAGATAAATCTTATCGATGTCTTCACCGATAATCTGAATCAAATCCGGATTTCCCTGGAATTTAATATCGGCAGCAGAAGCAATTGCATTCACTTCGTCGATGATACCTTTATCGTGTGGAGCCAATACCTGTGCACCATCGTCCCAATATGCCTTGTAACCGTTGTATTCTTTCGGATTGTGAGAAGCAGTCAGAATGATACCGCTCTGGCAACCGAGGTGACGGATGGCGAAAGACATTTCCGGTGTCGGACGCATGTCGTCAAACAGATATACTTTAATACCATTGGCAGAGAAAATATTAGCAGAAGTTTCCGCAAACAAACGGCTGTTGTTACGGCAATCGTGACCTACTACTACAGAAATCTGCGGCAGGTCTTTGAAGTTCTTTTTCAAATAGTTGGAAAGTCCTTGAGTGGCAGCACCTACCGTATAGATATTCATACGATTGCTACCTACCCCCATAATACCACGCAGACCACCAGTACCAAATTCAAGATCTTTGTAGAAAGCTTCAATTAGTTCGGTTTTATCATCGTTTTCCAACATACGTTTCACTTCAGCCTGGGTTTCAGCATCATAAGCCGGGGTTAGCCATTTTTCGGCTTTTTCAGTGACCTGTTTAATAAGTTCCTGATTTTCCATTTCGATTGTTATTTATTGGTTAATGAATTATTTATTATCAATTTCTTGAGCACACAAATGTAAAATAATAAGTTTATAATTCCTAGTTATTTAATGAAGAATTAAGAATGAAAAATGAAGAATCGCATTATAAGACATATTTGCAAAGCATAATTCTTCATTTTTCATTCTTAATTCTTCATTTTACCAAATATCTGTCACCAGTCTGCTTGACATATTCCTGCAAGAATTCTTTCGGATATCCGGGACGCATCACTCCGGCAGGTTGTCCGATAGAATTACGCTCAAACTTACCGTCTTTAACACGTTTCACCACTCCATCATTGTACTTCACAATCAAGAATGTACCCAATTGTTTCCAGATCGGAAAAGCACACGTCTGAACTCCAGTCACATGTCAGAATCTCGTATGCCGTCTTCTGCTTGAAAAAATCTAAAAAAGTGCTCTGTGCGGTCATATTTGTATAGTTTGTCAGAAAGTCAACCGCTGCGTTCTTATCTTTTGCCAGCAGTTTGGCAGCCATTTCTTCAATGCCTTCCTGTGCATTGTTGAAAGTAGTTTCCATTTCTTTCTGCGCTTCCCGTACATCACCGATCATCAAATCATAACGCGGATAGACCATATTAGATACCCAGTTGAAAATCCAGAAAGCAGAATTCCAGGAGAAAGTAATATAATCGGCCCCATCTACACGGGTATAACATACCGGCACTTTAGTAGCACAACAATAAACCGGGGTAAATACAGCCATGTTCGCATCATCCACGCCAAACCAAAGTACACCGCCTATCGGGTCCGGCTTATGAGCCCGCATTTGTGCAACAAATACAAACCCGCTTTGTTGAGTGGAAATCGGACGTTCGTTGAAATATTCCTGGCCGTCTACCTTGAAGTTCAGAGGAGAAAGACGATAAGGTGTCTTATAAGGTCCGGCTCCGAAATCATTGGAGATGTCAAGAGGCGTTCCTTCATAATGGTCGCGCATCATATCTTTCACATCTTGCACGGATAACTTATGTTTTGGTTTCACAAAAAGAGGCATCGGCGTATTGGTCTTTCCCTCAATGTAAGGAAGATAATCTTTTCCGTTATCTGTGAACTTATTAAAATAGCTCCACACACGAGCCTCACAGAAACGACGGGCACCAAAATCAAGAGGCGCATAGGCTAATGAGAAGCTAAAGTCTTTGTTTACTCCATTAAAATATCCCTTCTCACGGGCAAAAGAAACGACATCCGGAGAGTACATGCAGTTTTCCTTGTCGTTCATATCAAACTGGTGGATACGTGACTGGTTGGCATGGGCCGAAATACAATCATCGGGCACACGTACAGCTACCCAAACTGCTCCACGGATGCCGGGACCTTTACCAATCATTTCCATAATCCATATTTCGTTCGGATCGGCAATAGTAAAGGATTCTCCTTCGCTATAATAGCCGTATTGCTGCACTAAGTCGGTCATGATCTTAATTGCTTCACGGGCAGTGCGCGAACGCTGCAAACCGATATAAATCAGACTTCCGTAATCGATAATCCCTGTAGAATCGGCCAATTCCGGACGTCCGCCGAAAGTTGTCTCACCAATGGTAACCTGATATTCATTCATATTACCGACTACATTGTAAGTCTGGCGTGCCTGCTCTATTTCTCCCAGATACTTGCCGGTATCCCATTCATAAACTTTCAGCATCGTCCCTTTTGGATAGGTAGCAGCCGGATAATGATAAAGTTCTCCGAATAAGCCATACGAGTCGGCAGAATAGGAAACAATCGTCGAGCCATCGGCAGACGCATTTTTTCCGACAATCAGGTTGGTGCAGGCGAAGGTGTTCGCCACAGCCGCCATCAATACGGCGGCACAAAGAATAATTCTTCTCTTCATAATAAATATATGATTCACTTTTAATAATTTACCAAACAAAGCTTTCACGGGCCACTGTTTCATTCCCACAATAGTCGGTCACTGTAAATTCAACAGTATGCTTGCCTCCTTTCTTTACGCGTTTGGGGTCCAACGTACATTCCCAGTATGATTTCACAATATTGGGACGTCCGAAAAGCGCATACTTTCCGTCAATCGTTCCACGATAGGAAGCAATTCCCGCGCCCTGATCTTTCAAACGATAGACAATCTTTCCGTTTCTTCCCCACTGATTCTTGTTGACAGGGATAATCTCCGGCGGGATGGTATCGATGGCAACAGTGTAAGTTCCCAACTCCCGGATAGATGCTTTCATGTATCCGTCTTCATACTTTCCGCCTACGCTGTACTTTCCTCCTTTGGGAGTTATGCGGGCCACATAATATTTCGTCGTATCGGCAATTGGTTTTCTACGCAACCCGATACACAGTTCACAAGCTGCGTGCAGCGGAACCGTCTTGTCATTCAGCTGATAAGTAAAAGCAACGGCACCACTATCCGCCTTCACCTGATAATTGAGGGGAACATCATCATACAACATTCCTTTCGGAACAACCAGGTTCAATCCCGGTTCTTGCAGATAATTAGTCTTATTCCAGGTAAAATAATATTTCTCCCGATGATTCAACGGTTCAATCGGCTGTTTCCGCCCCCGTACGGTGAAACTATATTTGGAAGTGTTTCCAAAAGCATCTTTTAATGTATATAAGAACTGATAGTCCCGTTCCTCATCAATCGTCACCAAGCCACGGTTATCATTCGATGCTTTTAGCAGACGCAAAGTGTTGCCCGGATCAATGAATGATTTCATATATTGCCCATAAGTCCAGGAATTAATCATCCGGTTCTCTTCCTGCGAGAAGCGATCTACGGTGCTACGAAATATTTCATTGCCATCTACCGTAAGCACAACCGAATAAACTCCATAATGGTTATTCACTCCATCCATGTAATCGTATGCTTTGATCCCCACACCTATCACTCCCCATGCTTCCACCGGACGCTCACTATTGGGAAGAATGGTTTTATTCTCTTGCTTTCCATCCACTACTCCTTTACCCAGTTGTGGAAAAAATAGGATACCATCCGCTTTCGGAGCACGCGTATCTTTTATTTTCGATTGAAAGAAAGGCATAGGGTCAATATAATCTCCCGATTCCGTTTCAAATACATCCAGGTGAAGATGCGGACCGAACGAATATCCGGTATTTCCGCTCCATGCGATCTGCTGACCTCCTTTTACCGGATATTCTTCCGGTTCAGGAACAATCTCTACTTCCCAGCTTTCTTCTTCATATTGAAGTTTCTCCACCCTTTCGGCAATGGGAGAAACAAAACCACTCAAATGGCGGTTGATCGTTGAATAGCCATTATGATAACAGACATCAAGTACATATCCCGAACCATTCGTGACGCGAATACGCGAAATATAGCCATCAGCGAGAGCACGAACGGGTTTACCGATTACTCCGCCTGTCTTAAAATCCAGTCCGCCGTGGAAGTGATTGGAGCGGATTTCTCCAAAGTTCCCACTCAATGTAAGAGGAAAGTCAAAAGGAGGTACAAAGGTTACTTGCTTCTTCTCTTGTCCATACCCTCCGATGCAGCAAGCCAGCATCAAAGCAGTGATATATCGTCTCATCATTCCGTTCACTTTTTTACTCCCGCAAATGTACACTATTCCCACTAAACTACGAAATATCCGAAAGGAATGATAAGCGGAAATACTAGTTAATAATCCTTTTTATTATTATATTCATTGCAAATCTGTAGCAATTATGTTATTTATATTAGTACTTTTGTAGCCGTTTTTTAATTATAATTAAAAGTTAGAAACTCAATGAGAATGTATGTAAAAGTAATGGCAGCGGTCATTGCATGTATATTGCTGAGTGGAGAAGCGCTCTCGGCATTTGCAACTACCCCCGCTACAGAAAATCTGAGTTGGTTTAAAAAGAAAAAGAAAAAACCAGAAGAGAAAGAAGAGAAGAGTAAAAGCGACTACGAGAAATTAGTGGAAGACAGTAAAACGACCAAAGGGATGTTTGCTGTACATCAAAAGAAGAATGATTATTATTTTGAAATTCCCACCTCACTTTTGGGACGTGACTTATTAGTTGTCAATAAGCTGCAACGAGTTCCTGCCGAACTTAATGATGCGGGCGTAAACCGCGGAGTAAACTATGAGAATCAGATGGTTTGCATGGAATGGGACAAAGCGACGGGCAAACTAATGTTACGCCAACAACGCCCATTACCTCTGGCCCCCCAAACGGACGCTATCTTTCGTTCGGTAAAGGATAATTTTATCTCTCCGCTGATTGCCGCATTCAAGATCGAAGCAGTCAATGCAGATTCTACGGCATTAGTAATCAAGGTGAATGATATTTATGATGGTACGGAAACCAGTATCAATAACGTATTTACCAATATTAATCTGGGTACTTCGGCTATCAAGAATTTATCACGTATTCTATCCATCAAATCCTTTTCAAACAATGTCGTGGCAACTTCCGAGTTGACTACCCGGGTAACGGAAGGTACTACTACTGTTTATGTAACGGTGGAAGTTAGTTCTTCTATTCTCTTATTGCCCGAAAAGCCGATGATGGGACGATTCGACAATCAGAAGGTCGGTTATTTCACTAATCCGTTATTAAGTTTCAGTGATGCGCAGCAGCGTACGGATAAGACACAGTATATCACCCGCTGGCGTATGGAACCCAAACCGGAAGATCGGGAGGCTTATCTGAAAGGTCAGATGGTAGAACCTGCCAAACCGATTGTCTTCTACATTGATAATTCAACTCCTTACCAATGGCGTTCGTACATTAAGAAAGGTATCGAGGACTGGCAGATTGCCTTTGAAAAGGCTGGTTTCAAGAATGCGATTATCGCCAAAGAAATCACGGACAGTATGCATGTAGACATGGATGATGTCAATTACTCCGTACTGACTTATGCTGCTTCGGAAAAGAAAAATGCAATGGGACCTTCTCTGTTAGATCCCCGTTCCGGAGAAATCCTGGAAGCCGATATTATGTGGTGGCACAATGTACTTTCTATGGTACGTGAATGGATTACTGTCCAGACCGGAACAGTGTGTCCGGAAGCACGTAATGTACAATTGCCTGATGCTTTGATGGGAGATGCCATTCGATTCGTCGCCTGTCATGAGGTAGGCCACTCTCTGGGACTCCGCCACAATATGATGGGTTCATGGGCTTTCCCGACAGATTCATTACGTTCCGAAGCATTCACTTCCAGAATGAACTCTACCGCTTCATCTATCATGGATTATGCACGATTCAATTATATCGCACAGCCTGGAGATGGCGTGAAAGTTCTTTCTCCGCATATCGGTCCATACGATATGTTCGCTATCGAATATGGATATCGTTGGTACGGAAAGAGTACTCCGGAAGAAGAAAAGGATATTTTATTCGATTTCTTAAGCAAACATACTGATCGGCTTTATAAATATAGTGAAGCACAGGATGTCCGCGATGCGGTAGATCCACGTGCACAGAACGAAGATTTAGGTGATGATCCGGTTCGCTCTTCTTTACTTGGCATTGAGAATCTGAAACGTATCGTTCCACAAATTCTTCAATGGACTACTACCGGTGAGAAGGGACAAACTTATGAAGAAGCATCTCGCCTCTACTACGCCGTAATCAACCAATGGAACAACTATTTATATCATGTCCTTGCCAATATTGGTGGCATCTACATTGAAAATACAATTGTAGGAGACGGCGTTAAAACTTACACATTCGTAGAGAAAGAGAAACAACAAGCTTCACTGAAATTTCTGATGGATGAAGTTTTGACATACCCTAAATGGCTGTTTGACACGGAAGTGGGGCAATATACTTATCTACTTCGCAATACTCCCATCGGAAAACAGGAGAATGCTCCTACACAAATCTTAAAGAACGCCCAAGCCTATATCCTTTGGGATTTACTTGGCAATACTCGTTTGATGCGTATGATAGAGAATGAATCTGTCAACGGAAAGAAGGCCTTTACAGTAGTGGAGCTTATGGACGGACTTCATAAGAACATTTTCGGTGTTACCGAACGCGGTGGTATCCCTAATGTTATGGAACGTTCTTTGCAGAAAAACTTCCTTGATGCATTACTTACAGCCGCTGCAGAACCGGAAGCTGTTAAAATCAACAAGAAGATCGCCAACGAGCATTTCTTGCTTGACCACGCTACTCCTTTCTGTAGCTGTTACGCTGCCGAACAACGTGCACTTCGCCAGGAAGACCGGATGGGTGCTCCACGTGTGCTCAATTTCTATGGCAGCCAGCTCAACCGTATTTCAGATGCTATCTCTGTGAAACGCGGTGAATTATTACGTATTAAGAAGTTGTTGCAGAACCGTCTCGGAACTTCCGATACTGCTGCACGCTATCATTATGAGGACATGATTCTGCGTATTAATACGGCTTTAGGAATCAAATAAAACCACTTATTACTTTAACTATCTACATTAATGAGAAAAAAATACTTGTGCATTCTTATATGCCTCTTTGCAAATGCGCTGGCCTTTGCCAGCGCTGCTAATCGTACAATCACCGGAGTCGTTATATCCGGTGAAGATAATGAACCTCTGATCGGCGCTTCCGTATATGTTAACACAGATGACTTAAAAAAGGCCGGAGCATCACAGACTTCTCTAGGTACTATCACTGATATGGATGGTAAATTCTCCATTTCTATTCCGGAAAAGGTGACCAGGTTACATTGTAGTTATATAGGTTTTGAAGAACAAGACATCGTTTTGCAAGCAGGAAAGGATACTTATCGTATTGTACTTCAAGCTTCTGCACACACATTGGGAGACGTCGTAGTAACCGGTTATCAAGAACTGGAACGTCGTAAACTGACTGCTGCCATTGCCAAAGTAGATGTTACAGATGGAATGGTAGGCGCTGCAAAAAGTATCGACCAGGCATTAGCGGGACAAATCGCCGGTGTGGCTGTAACGACAACTTCCGGTGCACCGGGAGCTCCAGCACGTATTCGTATTCGTGGTACGGCTTCACTGAATGGAACACAAGACCCGTTGTGGGTATTGGATGGAATACCTTTGGAAGGGACTGATATTCCCAAATTGGATGAAAACAATGATAACGATATTGTAAATATGTCTCAATCCTCAATTGCCGGATTGAGCCCGAATGATATCGAGAATATTACTATCTTAAAGGATGCTGCAGCTACCGCTATCTACGGTGCGCGCGCAGCAAATGGTGTTATTGTGGTGACAACCAAAAGAGGACGTACAGGAAAGCCTGTAATCAATTTCAACACAAAATTAACATATACTCCTAACTTGGATACTTCACGCTTAAATCTTCTCAACTCTGAAGAAAAAGTAAATTTGGAACTTCAACTATTAAAAGAAGCTCCCTTTGATATGTTTTGGGGAATGGCACAAGTCCCTGTTTTCTTAGAAAAAGGAGGAGTAGCAGCCATCATGAAACAATATGATTTAATAAAAGCGTACAAAGAAAAAGGTTGGAATGGACTAACTCCTGAGGCCCAAAATGCTATCAACAGATTAAAAACAATCAACACAGACTGGAATGATATTTTATTCAGAGATGCTTTCACACAGGAATATAATTTTAGCATCTCCGGTGGTAGCGAAAAAGTGACTTATTATAACTCACTTGGTTATGTAAAAGAGAATGGTAATGTCCCAGGCGTAAGCATGAGTCGTTTCAATCTGACAAGTAAAACATCATATCAAATCAACAAATTATTAAAAATAGGGATATCGTTTTTTGCTAATAGGCGCAAAAATAAATCTTTTATGACTGATACTTATGGGCTTACCAACCCTGTGTATTATTCACGTATTGCCAATCCCTACTTTGAACCATTTGATGAAAATGGTAATTACCAATATGATTACGACGTGGTTTCCAATAACGATACTGACAAAAACCAAGGATTCAATATATTCGAAGAGCGTGAAAACACAAGTAAAGAGTCAGTGGTCACGGCTATTAATTCTATCTTTGATGCTCAGTTACGCATTAATGATCAATGGAAAGTTACTTCACAAATAGGTGTGCAATGGGATCAATTGTCACAAGAAGAATATGCCGGATTCAATTCTTTTAATATAAGAAACCAGCGCGAAAATGCTTATCATACTATAAATGGTGAACGTACTTGTATTATTCCAGAAGGTGGGAAGCTCAAAACAACTAATAGTACCACCTCACAAATCACATGGAAAATACAGGGAGAATACAAAAACACATTCAACGATATCCACGAGATACAGATGATGGCCGGCTCGGAAATTCGCAAAAATTGGATGGACAATCACTCCTCAACGGGATATGGGTATGATCCAAAAACATTAACATTTCAGAACTTAGTATTCAAAGATCCCGATGAAGCAAATGAAAAAAAATGGCAATTATATAATAAATCCTACAGTGAAAATGCCTTTGCGTCCTTTTTCGCTAATGGTTCATATACTTTAATGAGCCGCTACACATTAGGAGGAAGCATACGTATGGATGGATCAGACCTATTTGGAGTAGATAAAAAATATCGTTTTCTACCTATTTATTCAGTAAGTGGACTATGGCGTTTATCTAATGAATCGTTCATAAAACCATATAATTGGATAGATAATCTAGCACTCAGACTGTCATACGGTTTACAAGGAAATATTGATAAGAATACTTCGCCCTTTTTAGTAGGAAGCTACGGTAATGTAAATATCTTATCCGAAGGTAGCGAAGAAAATATAACTATCAATAATGCTCCTAACAGCAAGTTAAGATGGGAAAAAACCAGTTCCTATAATGCTGGTATAGACTTCTCGGTATTTAACCAAGCTATAAACCTGAGTGTAGACTATTATTACAGAAAAGGTACTGACTTGATCGGGAACAAAATGCTCCCATTGGAAAATGGATTCACCGATATGACTGTAAATTGGGCTAGCATGGAGAATAAAGGTATTGAAGTAAATCTGCAAACACGCAATATCGCCACAAAAAACTTCTCTTGGTATACCACCTTCAACTTCGCCTATAACCAAAACAAGGTATTGAAAGTCATTACTGAAAAAAAACAGACGATGCCTAGTTTAGAAGGTTATCCGGTAGGTGCCATTTTTGTGCTAAAGACCAAAGGAATTAAACCTGAAACCGGACAGATTTTTATTGAAGATAAAAATGGAAATGAAGTCACTGTAGAAAAACTTTTCAGCATGACCCCTTTAGATGATGGAGTCGGTGGCTATAATATTGGAATGAATACTGAAGAAGAAAGAGGACTATATAGTTATGCCGGAACATCAGATGCTCCCTACACTGGTGGTTTTCTGAATACATTTACTTACCGGAATTGGGAATTAAACTTGAATTTCTCTTATAATCTGGGAGCACATGTGAGGACCACCCCTACTTATGAAATGACAGATTTGGATCCAGGTCGTAATATGAACAGAGACGTTCTAAAAAGATGGACACCGGAAAATAAAAACGCACAATTCCCTGCATTAGCAACTCAGAATTATAATTCCGCCGACTGGTATTTGTTTAGTTCCAGAAGGGATCTTTACAGATCACTGGATATATGGGTAAAGAAGTTAAGTTATATGCGTTTACAAAACATACGTATCGCTTACCGTATCCCATCCGAATGGTTACATAAATTAAGCATAAATGGAGCAACGGTCGGTTTGGAGGCTCGTAACCTATTCGTTATCAGTTCTAATTATGACAACTACATGGATCCGGAATCAATGGGTAATCTATACTCAACACCAGTTCCAAAGTCAGTAACATTCAATCTTAGTCTCAACTTTTAAATAAAGGAAATTATTATGATAAAGAAAATAAGTTATACTTTCGCACTAATAGGAAGTTTGTTATTATCCTCCTGCGACAGTTATCTTGATATACAACCCGTCGGAAAAGTAATACCAACCACACTGGCCGATTATAGAGCATTGTTAACAACGGCATATAATCAAGATTTTAACGACAAAGGGATAGCTGAAGTCCGCACAGATATTGCCAATGTGCTTCAATCCGATCAAATCACTACCCCTAAAAACTCTTTCGGGGATATTGAAATATGGAATGATGGTAATCCAAGTCCAAGTACAAGACAATTTGGCTGGGCATCCTATTATACGAATATCTACTATGCCAACGCTATCATTGACAAGAAAGATGAAATAACAGAAGGAGAACAACAAGATATTAATCAATTAGCAGGGGAAGCCTACATGATGAGAGCGTATATGCACTTCATATTAGTCAATCTTTATGGGCAACCTTATACAAAAGCTGGAGCACCGGACACCAAAGCTGTACCTTTAAAATTAGATCTCGATTTAGAAGGAACTCCGTCTAAAAACACAGTAAAAGAAATCTATACTGCAATTTTATCCGACATAGCATCAGCCCGTAGATTAATGAATAAAAAAGAATGGGAAACTCAATATGCTTACCGCTTCTCAACACTATCGGTTGATGCTATGGAATCACGTGTATACCTATACATGGGCGAATGGGAAAAATCGTATGAAGCTTCAGAGCGTGTATTAGCAGAAAAACCAAACTTAGAAGACTTGAATGCTAAAGAGCCAACACTTCCTAATAATTATAAATCAGCTGAGAGGATCACTGCTTATGAAATTATATTGAACAGTGATAACACATCATCTTTTGTCGTTAGCCCTTCATTCTATCAAAAATATGAAGAAGGCAAAGATATGCGTCGTGCTATGTATTTTAGCAATAAAGAAGGATATGATATTTCTGCTAAAAACGGTGAATCAAAATTTAAATGCACGTTCCGTACCGGAGAACTTTATCTGAACTCAGCAGAAGCTGCCGCTCATCTAAATAAATTAACGGAAGCACGTACCCGATTATTAAAACTTATGGAGAATAGATATAGCGCTGAAGCCTATAAGCAGAAAAAAGATGCAGTAGATGCAATGAACCAGACAGCACTTATCACAGAAATTCTGAATGAACGAGCTCTCGAACTTGCTTTTGAAGGGCACCGTTGGTTTGACTTACGCAGAACTACACGTCCTGAAATAAGAAAAGAAATAGATGGCGTAACTTATATTCTAGGACAAGATGATGCCCGTTATACCTTACGTATCCCACAAGACGCAATTGATGCGAATCCGGGATTATTAAACTAACGTTTTTTCCAATCATAATTATGATCCAACAGAACTCCTCTTGCAATCCAATATGCAAGGGGAGTTTCTTTTATTTTCTTCCTTCACCTTTCATTTCTTTCCTTTTTATATCATTCATATCTAAATCTTTCCCTCTAAAATTACTTGCCGATTAACAGAAAATCCGTATCTTTGTCCGCACTTATTACGGAAAATAACGTAGAAGCGTTTAGAATATTATCCCTATTCAGAATCTGGTAAATTCATCAACAGTGGGGTAATGGCAACTAAGCGTTCACGTCTTTGTTATATGCAAGGGCGTGGACTCTGTTGTTCATTCACTGTTGGGCTTACCAGAGCCTTGAATAGAATGAACTAACGACGTCCACGCTTCTCTTGTATATATATGGTATCCGGACGCTTACCACACAAACAATAAAGAAAATGAGTAGCACTATTACAAAGTTCTTCGCTTCTTTTTTAGCTTATGGGGTAGCTAATAAGAAAAAGCGCTTCTCGGCCATTGGCCGTTTCTCTGAAGGATTGGCACCGGTTAAAGGAAAAATCCAATGGGGATACATTAATAAAGAATATGACATTGTCATTCCTCTAATGTATGAACGGGCTTTCTCGTTTAAAGAAGGATTAGGGATGGTAGTACTCAATTCTCAATACGGATTCATCGACCATACCGGACAAGTACAGATTCCGTTTAAATACGCAGCCGCTCACTCGTTTGAGCAAGAATGTGCACGAGTATGTCACGATGGATTATGGGGACTGATTGACAGACAAGGAAACTACATTCTTCCACCGACTTACAGTCAAATGGAGCAATTCGCGGAAGGATTAGCCCTCGTCTCACTACACAACAAAGTAGGATTCATTAATAAGAAAGGAGAAGTTGTCATTCCGCTGGAATATGATAATGGATGCTCTTTTTCTGAAGGATTGGCTGCTGTTTGTATTGAAAGCCAGTCGTCCAAGTGGGGATACATAAACAAAGATAATGAAGAAGTACTTCCTTTTAAGTACGATATTGCAGAACCCTTTTATAACAACATAGCTCGAGTGGGTCTCTATGGAAAAAGCATGAAAATCAACAAGCAGGGCAGTGAATGTCTATAAAACAACCACTCTACGCATTTATTCATCTCAACACGCGAAGACATTCTGTTCTAAAACATCCCCTTACGAACAACAACGTAAGGGGATTTTTCGTACTTTCGAACATGTTAAATCTTTAATACGCAACATTATGATTATCGGAGTACCAAAGGAAATCAAAAACAATGAGAACCGTGTAGGCATGACACCTTCAGGAGTGGCTGAAGTGGTAAAACAAGGGCATCGGGTATTTATCCAACATACAGCGGGAATAAATAGCGGTTTTCCGGATGAAGCATATCAAGCTGTCGGCGCACATATCCTGCCAACAATAGAAGATATTTACGCCACTGCCGAGATGATCGTAAAGGTGAAAGAGCCGATAATCACTGAATATAACTTAATAAGAAAAGGACAGTTACTATTCACTTATTTCCATTTTGCTTCCGACAGGGAGTTAACCCTTGCCATGCTCTCCAACAAATCAATATGCCTGGCTTACGAAACTGTAGAAGAAGCAGACCACACATTACCTTTATTAATTCCGATGAGCGAAGTTGCCGGACGTATGTCTATTCAGGAAGGTGCCCGTTTCCTGGAAAAGCCGCAAGGTGGAAAAGGTATTCTTTTGGGAGGTGTGCCAGGTGTTAAACCGGCTAAAGTATTAATTTTAGGTGGCGGAATCGTAGGTAGCAATGCTGCACAAATGGCTGCGGGAATGGGGGCAGACGTCACTATCACAGATATAAATCTGGCACGTTTGCGCTATTTGAGTGAAACACTTCCTAAGAATGTAAAGACATTGTATGCATCCGAACTAAGAATCAGAAAAGAATTGCCGAATGTTGATTTAGTTATCGGTTCCGTATTGATTCCCGGCGATAAAGCACCACACCTGATTACTAAAGAGATGCTTTCGATGATGCAACCCGGCACAGTATTAGTAGATGTAGCAATTGACCAGGGAGGATGCTTCGAGACTTCTCACCCAACCACCCACAGTGCACCGACCTATATTGTAGACGGAATCGTTCATTATGCAGTAGCTAATATTCCGGGAGCCGTACCTTATACTTCCACTCTTGCACTGACTAATGCTACCCTCCCCTACGTGATCGCTTTAGCAAATAAGGGATGGAAAAAAGCCTGCAAAGATAATCCGGCGTTGGCTCTCGGACTGAATATTGTAGAAGGAAAAATCGTTTATAAAGCTGTAGCCGATGTATTTGGTTTGAAATACGAACCTGTCAGCTTATAATAAATGGGAATTTATCGGTTAAATGAGAATTTATCGGTTAGGCTGAAAGCCTTACAATTATATATTTATTGGGGTGCCCTGAAAGGGCTTAATTATATAGCGTAGGGCAACGC
>ENA-UPWN01000763-UPWN01000763.1-human-gut-metagenome-genome-assembly--contig:-NODE-763-length-15012-cov-6.837161_pt1 | contig 15012 bp, 9 predicted proteins | sample MGYA00250050_ERZ773377 | MGnify/ENA primary metagenome ERZ773377 (study PRJEB29103, sample SAMN06112008) | human gut metagenome | biome: human gut; feature: ankylosing spondylitis patient; material...
TATTTCTAACATGGTGGAGTGACGCATCTTTACATTAAAAAATAGGCCACTTCAAATGAAGCGGCCTTCTTAGCAGGTGTTGGACCTGAAGTATTTGCTTGTTGGTTTAATAACGTCAAGTGGACGATGCGTCCCTGCCGTCGCGGTGTACGGTCCGACCTCCGCATGCGCGCGAGCGTTCGTCGCATCCGCCCATCCCTGCGCCTGGCCCGGCGCGCGTTAGCCCCAACGCGTATTGGGGGCGGTCTGCACGAAGATGGTCGGGAAATGCTTCGTCGTACGGTCGGAAGCCCGCCCCGCACCGACGCCTCAAGCAAACCGAAACGCACGACCCGCCCCAGAGCCCGCACATGAACAACATCTTCCGGAAGGTCTTCAACGCACGCCGCGGCATGATCGTCGCGGTCGATGAAACCAAAACATCGGCCCCGCAGAGAAGCGCTGCGGGCGAGGGGCTTTGCTTCAGCGGGACAAGGAAGCATGCTACCTTCTGGGCCTCGCTCGACATCCGGTGTGGAAACCGTCGAACGGATCCTGCTCGACCGGAAAGGCATCCGCAATGATCGGCATTGCTTGACTTCAAAGATGTGCAAAAGAATCGCATCGGCCTTGGGAATGAATTACCGCGAAACTTTGAAGTCCGGCAATCCACACATTCCGGAAATTCCGCAGCATCCCGGAATCCTGAGAAATCTCTCCGAAAGCGATCCTGAAGTCAAGCCGGGAAGGGGGTGAGCGTCATCGACGCGGACGAGCGCGGTTCCATGAGACTCGGACCGCCACTCAGAAAGAACTGTCATTACGCACGTTCTGAGTAGCGTTACGCTTCCAGAGACGTCCTACAGCTGAGCGGAAGAGGGCGCTCCGAACCAACTTAGAGCCGCACCGACCTCGCCGCACGCTTCTGGACTTCTTCGCCGCGGCGGTCGTATCGGGCGGTGGTCGTAATGTTGGCGTGCCCCATCATGTTTTTGACGGTCGTAATGTCGATGCCGTCATCCAACAATCGCGTCGCAAATGTGCGTCGCAAATCGTGCGCCGTCAATTTGCCGTTGATTTGCGAAGCCTTCAAACGGTTCTGCACGATCATCCCGACGGATCGGGGGTCGAGCGGGCAGGAGAGGTTGAGACTCCCGTTCTTCAGAATCCTGCCGAAGAGCCGACCCGGTCCGACCCCGCGTACGCGCTGAATCCAGTCGTCGATCGACTCTTGGACTTCGTCGGGAAGAAAGACCTTTCGTTCCTTGTCGCCCTTGCCGATCAGGGTCATAGCGCCTTCGTCCGGGAAGTACCGCTCGATCATGAGTCCCGGGATCTCGCCGCGGCGCAGCCCGCAGCCCAGCATCAGCATCAGGATCGCCTGGTCACGAATGTCGATTTTCCGGTTGGGGTCGCAGTTCTGGAGCATCGTCCGGCTTTCGCGGAAAGTGAGCGACCGCCCGGCGGGCGCGCGCGAGTACCGGAGTTCCTTCACGGCTGTGACGCGCAGATAGTCCTCGTGCGCGAGCTGTCCGGAAATCCAGGCCGCTTTTGCGACACCCTTCATCGCGGCCAAATAGCAGTTGACCGTCGAACCCGCCCGACCGGAACGTTCAACGGACTTGCCGCCCTCCTGGGCGAGTTTGGTCATGAGACCCACGATGTGCTCGGCCCGGATCTTCGACCAGGGGCAGTCGTAGAGATCGCGCGCACCCAGAAGTCGGGCGACGACGTTCAGCTTCGACTTCATGCTGGTGCGGGAGAGTTCCGAGTGGAGTCCCGCCAGATAGACCAATGCCGGGTTGGCTTTGGGCGGGTCGTCCGAGACGACCGCGAGCGCCGACCGGTCCGACCCCGAATTGGGCGTCGGGTCCGAAACGTCGATGGGGAGATTCGAAAAGTCGGAGGTCGTCATGGTGAAGAAGTCTTCCGTTGAGGGGCATTCAGAAGAAAAGTCGCGGTTGGAAATCGTGGGGTTTGTCGGTCCTTCCGGACCGTTCGGCCACCGGTCTGGGACCATCCGGCTTCACTGCCGGATCCATCCGGGTGGGATCGGGTATGGCCGATCTCACCCGGCCACAGCCGGTTGCATCCGTTTTTCAGGCTCCTCAGAAATGGAACCCCTTGATTCACAAGCGTATTATATAACTTCCTAGAAGGATCATTCTATCACGTTACAGTGATTACAAGAATTCAAGGCGATCCTGAGGGGATTGTCTTCACGGCACCCGTCGGTGAGCGTCGGAGGCTGTGTTATGTGCAGGCGTCCTGAATCGGCGCATTCTCGTGGCCGATGGGTCGGCTTAGAGGCGTGTTTTCAGGCTTCTCAGACGATCGAATACTCGTCCGCGCGAGGAACAGGCCTTCAAAATTCACATGAACATGCGTTCAAATGTGCCGATATCCCAGCACCGCTAGCGGAAGCGAGGCGTCAGGAAAGTGGTTATCCACTGAAAAACGCCGTTTATCCACAGTATTAGCGTATGAAACAGGTGACCGCACGCACGCTCTCCCCCAACAGGGGCAACACGTCAACTCAGGAGTCCGAACCCGAAAACAAATAGGCGGCGACCGGACCCCGGATCCTCCCGCCGCCGCCATTCCCCCTCACGGGAGTTGGTCAGTTTTTCAGTAGTGCCAGACCGCCTGGGTCATCGCGTTCATACCGTTCTTCAACCCGGCGTAGCCGTTGACGCCGAGTCCGAACTCGAACGACCGGTCGGGCGCCCGGTACTGCCACCCAGCCGAGATCACCCCGGTCGTGCCGTCGAGGTCCGACGACCGCAGAACGAGTTTCCCGTACTCGTCCTTCAACGAACCCTGGGCTTTTGCGCCAAACGTCTGCTCGACGGAGATGCCGAAATAGGGTTTCAAATTTGGCGAATAGTCATAGGTGAACAGATTACCGACCTCGACGCGGAGGGCGGAGAGGGCGTCGTACGAGAAGGTCGTTCCCTTCATGCCGTCCGTGCCGGCGACGAAGTGGTTCTCACCCTCACGGCCGTCCCAGAAGTAGGAGACGTAGGCGCGGCCAGTGAGTTTCGGCATCGCCCGCCAGTCGTAATTGACGCCGAGGTGCGCGCCCCAATAGACCGCCGACTTTTCGAAGTCGTGGGTCTTCCCGGCCAACGTCGTCTCAAACTTGTTCTCCAACTGCCCGGTCTTCACGTACCCAGTCAGCTTCAACCCCTCGACCGGCAGTTGGTGCACCGCGAAGAGACCGACCTCGGCGAAGTTGTGTTTGCCGGACCCGTTCGCATCCGCCGACTTGGTCCGATAGTTGGTCCGGCCCATTTCGATGAAACCACCGAGATCCGTCTCGCCCAAAGTTCCGCCGATCCCGACCAACCCGGCGTAGACGTCGGCCGTGAGTCGCGGCTTCGCGTCGAACCCGTAGGTGCCTGCGCGCGCCGCGGTGAAGATGCAGTTGCGCCGCGCGTCGTCGCTTCGCAAAACCGTGTCCACGAAGAGGTCACTTGTTACGGCCATCGTCGCGAAGGACGCAGCGGACGAGCGCATCAGGGCGTCGGTGTCGGCCGCGGCGGCCGAACGGACCGGTTTCACCGGGGTCCAGTCGATGGGCTTCGGCTTCGCGGGCTGCGGATCGGGCTCGACCGGCGGCTGGACCGGATCCGGGTCGGGGCGTTCACGGGCGGGTTCGGCCTTCGGGAAGGCGGCGACCAGATCGAGGGTGTGTTCGCCCTCGGCCGAACTCTTCTCGAACTTCAGCTTGTAGTCTTCGGCCTTGATGGACGATGTGTCTTCGCGCCCGACCGAGCGGCGGGACCGCACGACGAGGTCCTTCTTGTGGGCGTCAAGATCATCGCCCGCATTCCAATATTGATCCTTTTCATTCTGGAACCCGGCCTTCGACTCGATCAGGACGAGGTTCGTGCCTTCCTCGACGGTGGCGTCGGCACCGGTCAAAGTGACCGTCGACTTGAAGTCGCCGTCGCGGCCGAAGCGGACCGGCACCTTTCCGGTGACCTTGAGGACCGGCTGACCCGACTCAACCATCTTTTGGTCGACGTGAAAGGCCAGATGCTGCGCGCCGCCGAAACTCTCGGTGATGACGGGCGAGCTCAGATCGAAGGTGTTTCCCTTGAAGTTCTTCATCGGGAGGCCGCCGCTCGCGACCCAAAGGTTGGCGAGCGACAGGGTGGAACCGTCCACCTCGGTCACGTTCTTCCCGATGACCAAATGGTTGTTCTCGGCCGTCCCGTCGTAGAGAATCGGCATTCCGTCGCGGACGACGAAGATGTTCTGAGCCCCGAGCTTCGTGTTGTGGATTTCGATCCGGTTTTCTTCGAAGCGAAGTTTCGTCGTGTCGACCTTCGCCTTGTCGTGGTCGTAGTACCAGGCCGCGATCAGGCCGCCGCCCGGGATGGTCGATCCGCGAATTTTGATGACGTTCCGATTGGCTCCTTCGGGAGGCGGCTGCTTCGTGACGTCGCGCTCCGAGAAGGACGAAATGTAGGCATCGACCGTGGCGCCCACGATAAGACCGACCCGCTTGGTATCTCCGGTGAAGTTCGTATTGATGATCGAGATCTTGTTGTCGTTTGCGGTCTTGCGGGAGCGCGCGCCGAAGATCGCCATCACGCCCTTGGCGTCGGGCTTGGTGGTCTTGAGATCGATCTCGACGTTCTCGATCTTGATTTCGTTTTTCTCTGAAGCAGTCCCAAATCGGACCCCGTAGACCAGGAATGCATGTTGTTTGGCTCCTTCTTTGCGCCGCGCGACGTTGTCCATGGTCCTTTTCGTCATTCGCTTTTGCGGCGGCAAAACTTCTCAAATTTTACAGAGACGCTTGATTTCCATGAGATTCCTTGGCGGGAAGAGAAGCCCCGGAAGACGCATGAGACCGTGTGACGTGAGAGCCCGACCCGTCGCAAAACCCTGGTTTACCGAAAAGGGTCATGCAGAAGATTTGGGCGTGGCTCTCGGGTGCGGGCTTCGAGGTGCTCTGGAAGACAACTTCCGGCGGCGTTTCGGAAAAACCACGTTTTCCCTTGCCAAGTAGCGGATGTCACGGAGAGACCGTAGCCGTGGCTGCGGGGCCGCATGAGTTGAGGGAGACGCGCAGCCCTGCGGCGGGCGCGGGAAGAGGCCGGCCAAGGGATCAGGTTGAGGAGAGCGCGGGGCGCGGAGAGGTGGCGGGCGGATTCGAATGCGGATCTTGATGAGCGTCCTGGTTGGCGGAAGAAGCCGACCACGGAGAGGGGAAAAACCGGCCCGTCGGATGTAGGGGGTCCGACGGGCCGGCCCTTCCGGGCGCCGCCGCCCTGCTCTTCACTGCGTGAGCGGCCGCGTCCGAGAAGCTGGTCAAAAGGGAGGAAGGCGTCAGAACATCCAGCGCCCGCCTACGTTGAAGGACCAGGAATCATCCCAGTCGTTGCCGAACCGGTATTCGACGTCGGCGAACGCGAAGGCGTCCTTCGCGACTTCCGCCTGGAAGCCCGCACCCACGTCAAACCAGGTGCCTTTGTTCTGAACGCTGAAGTCCGCGCCCGAACGGACCGTGGTGGCGTCGAAGACCCTGATCTTCTGCTCACCCATCCACTCGCGGAGTACGTCCGCCTTGGCGTAGACCGTGGTGTGTTTCGAGTCCGTGAGGGCTTTGCCGACGCGGAAGCCGACGCGCGTGATGAGCGAGTCGATGTCGTCCTGGTCGACGCGGGTCTGCGTGGTGCGGTAGTCCTTGCCGGTCACGTACACGTACTGCGCTTGGAGCTGAGGCTCCAGGAACCAACCGGTGCCGTTCTCCAACTTGTGGCCCACTTCACCCGACACCCGGAACATCCAATTGTCGTAATCACCCGTCACTTTGGTGCCGGAGGGCGTCCAGATCTCGAAGTCGTTCGAGAGCCGCCCCGCCTTCGCGATCAGGTCAAAGTAGGCGCCGTTGTCTTGAAGAAGGGTCCCGTAGAGCGAGAGCGCGATGCGGTCGGTGGAGCCTTCACCGCGGATGTCGTAGTAGTCGACGTCCGCATCCATCCAGTCGAATGCTGCGCCCCAGAGCATCTTTCCGGCGTCCAACGTCTGCGCGAAGTCGTAGCCCACCTGGCACATGGTCTTCTTCGCGTCGTAGTCGCCGACACCGGCGTCGGTCGCGAGCCGATCGTGCCGCACGCGCATCCAGACGCCGTTTTGCTCCTGCGAATACTTGCGGTCGCCGTAGCGCACGTCGAAGCGGTCGAGCTCCACCGCCGCGGCGTACGTGCCGCGCGCGGTCGCAATGATCGTTTGGCCGGCGTCGGAGATTTCGGTGTCCGACCCCGCCTTCTCACCCAGGATGAAGTAGTTGCGGCTGCCGCCTTCGTCGGTGGAGTCTGCGTAGATCGCGTCGACCGCCTCATCCCCGGGCTTGTAGACGCCGGAGCCATCCCCCTCACCGTTGTAGGCGGCGTTTTCTTCATCCGCCTCGTCGTAGGCCTCGTTCCCGACCTCGAATTCGACGTTGTTGTGCACGCCGATGTCGTCGGCGAGGCGCACGGTGAAGAGTTCGTCCGCGTTTCCGGTGCGCACCGTCGCAAAGCGGATCCCTTGGAGTTCGTCGACGGCGCTCTCCGTCTCCACGATCACGGTCTGCCGACCCGTCCCCGCGTCCACCACGTAGATCATGTCGGAGAGGTGTTTCCCCGCCGCATCCTCCTTGTTTGAGAGCTGAACGCGGAATTGGCCGGAGCCTTCGATCTTCCCGATCGAAACGGAGGAGTTTTCCGTCTGCGAGAGGTCGATGACGCCGGGCGCATCGCCGAAGACCACGTTCGAGACGAAGCTCTGACCGTGCGCCGTCCAGGTGCCGCCCGCCATGCGGAGCGTGGCCGCCCCCTTCTTCGTAACGGATACGGCCTCACCCGACGCATTCATGAAGGCGCTGCTGCGGAAGACCGTCGTTTCTGCGTCCGTCACTTCCTCCATGTCATAGAAGTCGTCGATCTGGCCTTCGAGAACGGAGCCCGCGGAGAGCGTCAGGTCGATGGTCCCGCCGTTCCCGGCATAGACGTCGCCGTAGAGGTGGAGCGTGCCGGCCAGGGTGATGCTGCCGCCCGCAGCCTCTTCCGTGCCGCCGCCCGCAACGACCGCGCCCTCAATCTTGTAGTAGCCCGCGGCGTCGTTCATGAGAATGGCGCTCCCCGTGCCGGAACTCCTGAGCGCCACGGTGCTCACGTCCTCGCTCTCGGTCGCCACCGCATCACCGGGCGCAAAGAACCCCCGGTAGGTCTTGGTGAACGATTCGGCGCTCGTCACCTCCGCGCCGCCCGCCGTGATCTCGGCCCCGGCTTCGGCGTCGACAAGGAGGGTGACGCCCGAGGTGGTCTTGACGTTCTTCACCTTGAGCGTGCCCGCCGAGCTCTTCCCGCCCGAAGCCATGAAGCCATAGGCGCCCGTCGCGCCCGAGATGCCGGAGATGCTGAGATCTCCCTCAACAACGTGGTCGGTTTCTTCGGCCGCGAGAGTGCGGTCGTTTCTCCAACCGTAGGCCGTCCCGGCGACGGAAGTGACGTTTGAAATGTCGAGAGAGCCTACGTTGAGGCCGGCCCCGAGGGTTGTGTTTGAGTAAGTAAATTCCCTGCCGCGGTAGCCGTAAGCGGTGACGTCGGTGCCGTCAGCGACGGCGGCCTCGGAGGTTACGTCCGAAATCGTGAGTTCGGTCGAACTGAGGAGCGAACCGTAGTTGTCGACCCCTGCGGCCACGCCGTGCGCCGCCTTGACGTCCTTCACGTCGATCGTGTCGTCGAATGCCGTGGTGCTTTGGTAGGTTCGATAGCCCTTAGAATAGAGGCCTGCCGCGCTCGTCGCGCCTTTGATGCCTTCAATGCTGAGGGTTCCGCCCAGGGCGGTCCCCGCCAAAAGATGGACGCCTTGCGCAGAGCTCACCTTGCTCTCAATGTCCGAGATGATGATCTGATCGGCCCCGACGTCCCCGCCCCAGCTGTAGTAGCCGCGGGTTGACTGGGTGTTCGAGGTCACGCGGCTAATCGAGAGCCTTCCCGTCCCCCCGACACTTTCGGAGCTCACCCAAATGATCCCCGAATTGCTCTCAATGCCGGAGAAGGGACTTCCTTGGCTGCTCGAAACGTTGTCGATCGTGATGTCGCTCGCCCAGATCGTGAATCCGTCTTGGTTTCGGATCGCGGCGTAGTACGTGCTGACGCCGAAATCAAGATCCGTCAGGCTGAGCCCTTGGTGGAAGATCATCGAGCTGTTGGTGCTCGTATTGACGTCCATGCCCGAATTGGCATGGCTGACGCTCACCTTCCCGTAGAAGTCCACCGTGGTGTTGGTGATCCGGTAGACGTTGATGCCGGTCTTGGTCTGCCCGGAAAGAGACACGTCACCCGTGAAGACGATTTCGGCCGGGCTCGAAGATCCGGGCCTGACGTCGAAGTGGATGCCGTTGGTGCCGCCCGAAATGCTGAGTTGGTGGTTGCCGACTGAAAAATCGTAGCTTTGGGCCTGCGTGAGAGAGATCCCGTTGCCCGATGAAGGCGTGATCGTGACGTCTTCGTCGTGCGTGAACGAACCCGTCACGGTGGAGGTGTACTCATGGGCTGCCGCCGGGAATGCGGCGATCCCGAGCGCTGCGGCCACGGCGATGCTCAACGTCGAGCGCAGAAGCGTCGCCTTGCAGAGAAACGAGACGTTGGGGTGAAAGGCCGCGTGAAGTTCGCCGTGGAAGTCCGCGTGCGCCGGGGCCGCCCGACCTACCTGGCCCATGCGGCGGGTCAGGGAATCGCAATCGTTAAAGACCATGGGTCGTGGGGGGTGATAGCCTTCATAAATGGTGTCTCCTCTGGGCTTTGCCGCGCGACTGCCTGCGTGTCGCAAATGCGGCCAAGAAGGGAAGCGATTCTATGGGGTGCGCCCTCCCAATAAGTACGTGTTTATGCTCGGATCAGCTCGGGGATAACACTGCATTTGACGCAAGATGGAAGACACTTTTACGCCGTTTTCGGTTTTCGAGGAACGCATACGGAAACTTTGGTTTCGCTACTCCAAAAGCGTCAAATAGGCGTCAAAGGTACCGCAGCACCGATTCAAGGATGCGTTTTGTCGGAATACGGAAGCGATATTTCCGTTCCCCGGAAAATCCTTTGGAATCGCCTCCGGAATACATGCGGAAAAGAGTCCGCGTGTTGAAAATTAACAACATCCGCCATCTATGCGCCCTTTCCGCTCAAACCTCAGGTTTCCTTCGGCCACTAGTTTTGGCCGCTGACAGGCAGTGAACGGACGGAGAACGGGCGGTGTCTGAAAAGAACCCCGGCAGCTATGGAGCACCGGGGTTCGAGAATGCCGGCCAGGAGATTGCCGGGCGGAGGCGGGACGGCAGGAGCCGTACCGGGCCGCCGTGTCCGGCAAAGGTCGAAGAAGGCCGACGCGGGTGAAAAGAGGTCGGATTCTCTTTAGAAGAAGATCGAGCCCTTTACGTCGACCGAGTGGGAGAGCTTCCTCACGTCACCCTTGGAGGCCCCGTAGGTGAACGTGAACGCGCCCTTCTCGCCCGTAGATGGAGAGACCGTAGGCTTCGATGTCGTTCTCAAGCGCGCCGTTCTCCAGGTCGCCGCGGTTGGTGGAGAAGGCCGCGCCCACCGTCCAGCCGGACGGGAGCACCGCATCCGCACCGAACGCGAACCCCGTGGTTTTGACTTCGTACCCGGCGTCGACGTCGGCGTAGAGCCCCTGCGCCCAAAGCGCGCCCTTTTGGTCGGCCCCTACCGGGAGGGCGGCCACGTCGAGGGAATGGTCCATCATGAGGTCCGACACCTGAGCACCCATGCGGACCGTTTCCGAGAGCACGCCTGCGTCGTTGGCGAAGCTCTCCATTCCGCGAGAGGCCGCGACGTCGGCGCCCGAGAGCATGGCGTTCGTGAGGAAGGCCACGTCGCCGTACTGGAGTCCTTGTCCTGGCGGCCGTCCAACATCACATTGAAGTTCTTGACGAGCCCGTAGCCCGCATCCTTTTCGCGGATGTCCGTGCCGCCCACGGTGACGTAGACGCCGCGATCGTTGGCGTGGACCTCCATAGCCTTGCCGTCCTTGTCGAGGATCTCAAGCTCAGCGGCAGCCTTCATGGATTCGTCGTCAAACCCTCGGACCAGGTAATGGTTGCCCCAAATCAGGTCGTCGACGAAGGCGAGCTCGGCGCCGTCGGCAACCGAGAGGCTCTGCGTGCCTTGGCCGTTGAGAATCGCCTGGCCGTGAAGCTCCGTCGTACCCAGAAGAACCAGGGCGTCGGCGCCGAGGTTGACGGTGGACGTGCCCATGGTCGTCCCGACCGAGAGGCTGCCGCCCTCGGCGAAGCGCAGGTCCTGCGACACCGCCCAGACGGCCTTGCCGTCCGTTTCGCCCTTGTAGTCTACAAGGAGGCTCTGCAAGCCCGCTTCGTTGTAGGAGAAGGCGAACGTGGCGCCCGGAGCGACTTTGACGGCTGCGCCGATGGAGCCGCCCTTAAGGGTTTCGCCAGCCAGCGTTGCCGAGGACCGGATGTTTACCATCCCGGAGACGAGATCGAGCTCTTCGGCGTACGTGTCGCCCGTGACGTCGAGACCGGCGCCCGCGTCGCGCAGGACGTGCGCCGCAGGGCTCGTGCCGACGGAGAGCGTCTTGATCGTGGACTTGCCTGCCAGAGTGGTCGTGCCGCCGTCTGCGACGGTCATCGTGCCGGTGACGTTCTGCGTGCCCAGAAGGGCCACGGTGCCTGCGAAGGTGGCGTCGACGGCGTTGAGCGTCCCTTCCGAGATGAGCACCGCCATGGGATTCATCTCGAGGGACGTAAGCGTCAAAGTAGCGCCCTTCATATTGACGATGTCCCCGCCGCCCACAAGCGTGCCAGCCCCAAGATTCATCTCGGCGCCTTCGGCGTTGGTGAGTCGGCCCTTCAGTGTCGACTTGCCCGTGACGGTCAGGACGGATTCGTTCTTACCACCCCCGACCTCCATGTCACCGAGGGTGAGCTGCGTGGTGTAGGTGTCGTGCTTCTTCACGGAGACCTGGCCGGAACCGGTGAGTTCCGTGATCTCGTAGACGCCGTTTTCGGTCGTCACGGTAGAGGTTGCGTCGGCGGTGATGGGGGCGAGTGTGCCCTGGGTGGCGGTGAGGGCGGCGATGCCGAGCTTGAGGTTGCCGTTTGTGAGCGTCATCGGGGCGTCGGTGATGACGGAGGTCGCCCGGCCTACCGTCGCGCGCAGAGCCTGAGCCATGACGGCTTGGTCGCCCATGAGGGTTAGCGTCTTGCCGCCGTTCACGTTGACGGCGGACGCGCCGAGAATCCCCTTGAGGCCCGTTTCGCTCAACGCCACGGAGCTATCCGACGTCGTCAGATTGAAGGCGCAGCCATCCATCGTAAGGGCTGCGCTCGTGATGACGGAACCTTCCGTGAGGTCGCCGCGGTCGAAGAGGCTTTGGACGTGTGAAAGAGAGAATTCGGGCTTTGTTACCGTTCAGTAGGTACTTACCGAGGTCTTCGCGTCGAGGTCGACGTTGAGGTGCGAGTTCTGCACGGTGATCGTGTTCTCGCTCGACATCCCCTGGTCGCCTTCGTCCTGCCCGTCGAAAAAACCGTAGTCGGTCGAGTAGTGGGTGTGAACCAGATTGAGCGTCGAGTGGTCGATCAACACCGAGTTCTTCTTGCTGATCACCGAACCTTAGTCGCCGGGATTCGGCACGTTCCCGATGTAGAGGCCGCCCACAGAGGACGTGTCGATGATGGAGTTGCGGATTTCGACGCGGTTCCCCGTGGCATCCGTCGGGTTCGTGCGGTTTCTGTTCGACGCGGTGAGATAGATGTACCCGCCGAAGATCCCGGTGCCGCGGGCGTCCTGGGCCTTCTTGATGTGGGCGTTCTCAATCTCGACCACGTTCCCCGACATCACGGAGTCGACGCGGTTCGTGTTGCTCGCGATGTTGTAGGTGCCGCCGACAATGAGCCCCGTCGCAAGAACACCGGTGTTCCCGGGCGTTTTGTCGTCTTTGAGTGTCCCCTTGACGGCGACCTGGTTGTTGCTGATTGCGCCGCCCGATGCGGAACCGCCGGCAACCTCACCCCCGAACGAGTAGAGCATCGACTCTTTTTTGTACGAGACCGTCGTGGTCACGCCCTCGCGCAGGTTGATGTAGAGCTTGTTCCCATTGATCGTCGCGTTGTAGGTCGGGTCGGTCCTCGTCCCCTGAACCTTCGTGAACGCCTGACCGCCGCGCATGACGTCGACGTTTGTGTCGGTCTCAAAGTCGGCGATGACGGTGAGATCATGGTCGTCGCCTTCCTTCTTGTTCAGGATCCCGACCGATTTGTCGACATTCGCCGGCCCCCAGCCCTGGCCGGAGAGGTGGAGCTTGGTGAGCTCTCCTTCCTTCGTCATCCGGACGCAGTTGCCGTTCGCCCCCTCGGGACAGCTCTCCGGAATGGTCACCGCAGCCTGCGCCGCGCCGGTCAACGCCAACGTCACGGCGACGGTGAGGACCTTCAGCCTGAGGCTCCGGTCATGAGCCTCTCTCTTCATTCGCTTTTGAAGCATCGTGGTCTTTCGCTTCGGCACGTGGCGTGCCCGATCGGGTGAGTCGACGTACGCCGGGCGAGCAGGGGAGAACGGGGCTCGTGGCGCAAATCTTCAGACCGGGGCGAACCCCGGCCGCACCCGTCGTTCTATCACGCGGATTTGTCGAAGAAACGACCGTTTTCCTTCTTTAAAAATCCCTGGTATGCAGCGTGTTCTGTGAACATGACCAGCGTGCGTCCGTGAAAAACGCCGTGAAGGCATCGTTGAGCGCCCGTCTTCCACCCGCATAGGTTTACCGCGGATCAGCCGTCCGTTGCGTGTCGTAAAAGAGGCTTTGATGTGTCGGACAAAATGACGTCACCCGACCTGAACAGTCCCCGGGTCGAAACCATAACGAAACCGCTGTCGGATTGCCGCAACCCGTGCCCGATTTCGAAAAATTCAGAGGGCTTCCCGCCTTTTCTGAACCCGATGCCAGGGCAAAAAACCGTACACCGGAAACCGGATACCGGAAACAGGCCGGCTTCACTTCACCCGATCAGCCGGTCCCCTTGATCAGGGCCGCGCCCGCAATCACGGCCGCGAGACCCAAGGCCTTCACCCAGGTGATCGGCGCACGGCGCGCACCGAGGAGACCGAAGTGGTCGACCAGGACCCCGCCCAACGTCATGCCGAGAAGAAACACGATCACGGTCGTGCCGGTCCCGAGGACGCCCGTGATGATGACGTTCGAGAAGACGTAGATCGCGCCTGAGATGCCGCCCCCGATCCAAGACCACCAGGGCACGGCGTCGCCCTTGGGTGCGGAGCCCTTCAAAAGCCCCAACGCGAGAACGATCGAAGCGAGGATCAGCACGCCCCCGCCGAAGGACACGATGGAGGAAAAGAGCGGCGACTCGGCGTGCCGCCCGAGGTAGCCGTTCGCGGCCACCTGCACGGCGCCCGCCATCCCCATCGCGACGCCGAGAAGACGCCAGGGAAGAAGCGAGAGTGCCGAGGGGCGCTCCTCTTCATGGGCGAGGGACTGCGCCGGCAGCGCCTTCCCGCTCATTCTCGCGGCCGCCACCGTCACGACCCCGCCCAACACGAGCGCGGCGCCCGCGACGCGAAGGAGTGTGAGCGGGTTGACGTCGGAGCGCATCAGGCCGAAGTGGTCGATGAGAAGTCCCATCAGGATCTGCCCGAGAACAGGAAAGATGATCGTCTGAACGCTCCCGAGCCGCGTCATGAGGAGGATGTTCCCGACAAGACCGAAGACCCCGCAGAGCCCGCCCGTGTACGCCCACCAGGGGGCGTCGAAGGCCGAAACGGCGAGCTTTTCCCAGGGAAGCCCCACCACAGGGATGGCGCAGAGGAGCAGCACCGTCGAGACGCAGAACGAGACGAGCGTCGCGGAAAACGGGGACCCCAACCGACGGCGCAGCATCGTGTTGATGCTCGTTTGTACGGGCATGGTGGCGCCCACCAGGATGCCGAGCAGGATGTGGAACATGGGTCGTCGGGGGGAAGTCGTCGGGTACGGTGAGAAGAGACGGCCGGAAGAGGGCTCTCCGAGCCGTCCGGAAGATTCTCGCAGATTTTCCGAAGAGGCTGATTTCCTCTTCTCAGCCTTCTTCTTTCCCGACCTCACCGTAGGACTTGGCCCTTCAACACGAAGCCGCCGCGGTGCGCACCGGCGGCGGCTTCCGTCGGAGACTGGCCCCCCTGGGTCAGCTGTACGACTGGATTGAAGATGGGAGGGGAACCCACAGATTCCCCCAATGACCAGCTCTGCGAGCTCCCTCCCATGCATTCTTCTTGATGGCTCAGAACCTCCACGTCGACTGGATCATCGCGTTGACGCCGTTCTTCATGCCGGCGCAGCCGTTGACGCCCACGCCGAACTCGCGGGTCTTCTGCTCGTTCGGGTACTTCCACCCACTTCATAGAAGACCCAAAACAACCGTCATGGGGCACAAGCACCTGGAAACGTTTCCGGGACAACAAAAGAGGGCGAGGCCCGACACCCGGTCGAACCTCGCCCTTCATGCCCATAATGGATTGCTTTTCCCGATCAGTCCGCGAAAAGCCTGCGGCCCACGCGCGCCTCGCCACCGACCAACCGCTCGAAGACGCCGTACTCCTCGCCGCGATTTTGGGTGAGGAGCACCGTCAGGGGCTTCGCCTGAGTGACCCCCGCAAAGAGCCCCGAGACATCCGGATCCATGCCGGCCTCAACGCGGGAGCGCCAAAGGTCGTGGTCGACGATCACGATGCGGTCGTCAAAGAGCTCGGCCTCGTCACCACCTTCCCAAGCCGGAAGGACCCCATCTGCCGTCACGTGGAGCACGCAGCCGCCGCCGGCATCTCCGGCATCCTCTGCGAAGGCCTTCAACTGCCCGAGCCAAGCACCTTCAGGCCCCGGATTCCATTATTCAATATGTAAAAGAAAATACAGCAAAAATTAGCTTGGAAGAATTAGATACTGTGCTGACAGCGGAAGCAATTGCCGGATATTTTCAAGTAAAAAGAAATACAGTCAGCTATT
>ENA-UPWN01000766-UPWN01000766.1-human-gut-metagenome-genome-assembly--contig:-NODE-766-length-14999-cov-5.372805_pt1 | contig 14999 bp, 10 predicted proteins | sample MGYA00250050_ERZ773377 | MGnify/ENA primary metagenome ERZ773377 (study PRJEB29103, sample SAMN06112008) | human gut metagenome | biome: human gut; feature: ankylosing spondylitis patient; material...
CACAATGCAAAGATAAGCCAGACCCCATTCATTCTTTGTAGATAAATTACAGATAGAATTACCATTTTTACAGAAGGAATTAAGATGGCTTTGGTCAGATTCGTCACTCCAATGAGTGAAAGCAGATCTTTAAGGTGAAGGCAGTCCAGATGCTTGCATTCACTCTTTTACACATTGATTTTCAACGTATAGCAAGACAGGGTGAAGCCAACGCGCAAATTCTTTATAAAAGAAATATCAGTAGGAACAGATTCGAACAGTTCTTACGCAGATAAAGGAGGGAACGATAAAGCTGGTTCTCGACCGTACGGACAGAGAGATCCAGACGTTCTGCTATTTCGGCCGCTTTCAGACCTTCGAGATAGGACATACGGAAGATTTGCTGGCTTCTTTCAGGCAGTTCGGCAACCTTTTTCATCAGCAGATCGAGCAAATCCTTTCGCATGAAAAGTTCGTCGGATGCCTCAAAGAAGTCAAGCTCTTCCAATTTTAACTGAAGGGCGCGATGATCGATGATCTCCTGCTCCATATTCATGCGGCGGAGACAATCCAGGCAGGCATTCCGGACGGAGACATAAAGCACCCGTTTCAGGTCATTCTCCGGAAGGCGGAACACCTGCTTGTCCCACAACTTCAGAAATACATCGTGGACAATATCTTCGGCAAAGAAACCGGAAACGAACTTCTCCGCAAAGCGCATCAACATCGGGGCATACTCCGTATAAATATGCCGGTATTGATCTATGTCCAAAGATGTATTCCCCATATTTGCAAATATAGAAAAAAATCTAATTATTCATTAACAAACACTTCATGTACACCCGGTTCATCGAATTTTATCGGTTCGACCTTTCCGGTGACAGCATTCATACATTGAACTACATCGTTTCCGGTAGTCTGGACCTTGACCACCCAGCCGTTCTCTTTCTTGCAGACAGACAAGATATCCGTCGTATTGGAAGCCGGCATGACAGCCAAGCCGTCAGCGCAATGGATGGTTTCAATATGATAACGGCGCACAACAACCGGAAACTTTTTACCTTTATAGATAAAGGTGGCCGGACGCTGGTCTTGGTCGCTCGCCCAATCGGTATTCAACAGATAGATCGTACGGCGGTCCGAATGATCCCAAACCGTGAAACCGACTGAAGGAGCCGCCTCCATCCAGCCTTTGCAGGTTTCCTCACCGGCAGCCTTGGCAGCAATTTCTTTCATGGCTTCCACATAATCAGCTTTCAACATCGTTTCGGCTGGATAGGCTTTCTGGGGGAAATAGATGATTTTTCCCGAACCGCAGGCGATCTCCGTCTTAGTGGTCAGTTGCCGGTAATTTTCTCCCAACATCTCACGGATAACCGCATCGTCGGCAGGGAAACGGACCGGCTGGTCGGGCTGCAACTCTTCGTTCAGATGGGCCGCCGTGAGCAAAAGCGTTCCGCCCTTGAATACAAAATCGCGGATACGCAGGAAGTCATTCGCGTCGTAACTGTTCCATCCGAGGAAGATCATCGCCTTATATCGGTCCATCACGTCTTGCGGCGCTTCGACAGGCAGCAAGTCAACCGTACCGTAAGGGGTGGAAGTAAACCAACCTTCCGGCCCGCAGCCATCCACGATATTGTCCGGATAGAAGACATTCAGCAGATCGAAACTCTCGCATGCCTTATTGAACTTCCATTTATCACCCTTCTGCGACCACAGGCTGCCACGACCGAACGACTTCCAGGCGTCGTTACGCCCCTGGATCACGGCAATATTGCTTCTCAAGTCGCCACGGCGGGAATGCGTTTCCACGAAATCGAGCATCTGATGCTGGGCAAACAGATGTTCCTTGCCGGAAACGGAATAACGGTCGTTCATATATTCGTCCGTCCACAAGGCCTCTTCCGTATTCATATGGGAAGAACCGTGCATATAAGCAACGGCCAGCGACATATACAGGCGCAGGGAGTGTTTCGGATCGGTAAACGGCCCTGAGCCCCATTGCATGGCATGAAGCGTCCCGTAAAGCGGACGGCTGTAGGCGCGGGATGCACCACGCAGGGAAGAGAGTATGATTTCTTCCGGCCCGTACATCTGTTCGGCTCCCAGCCAGTCGTAACCGGCTTGATACAAATAACGGAACAGCGTGGACGGTCCCGTATGGCGCGTGCTCGGACCTTTGGAATAGCGGAAATTGGCAACGAGCTTGCGGGCGCCGTCGGCCATGTCCGTCACCCCTTCCGGATCATAATGGATAAAGACACCGTGGTCGGTATAAATCGGACGATGTTTGGCAAAGATTCCGCCATAAGGACGGTTGCGTGCCGCCATATCGGAGAATACTCCCTGGTACTGGAAATGCTGCCAGTAATAGTAGCCGCCGTCATTCTCATGCGCCTGCTTGCCACGGAACATCGGGGTAGCCAATGTTTCCAAAGAAGGATTGATCCGGCTGCCTGCCAGCGTACGTCCTTCGACTTGCCAGGCGTACGGGATCTTCAACTGGTCCAGCAACCGGGTGTAATGGCCGATGACGGCAGGATCAGCTACTCGGAAACCGCTCCACTGGTAGGAAGGACGGAACTGATACCAGTTACCGATCCGGTTGGAAACATACCATTTGAAGAAATAATCATACGGCGTATATTGCTTGTCGATATAGATTTCGTCACCGGACGAAAGATAGATCTGCTCTGCCTCCTTGTCGATCACCTGGCGGATTTGCGCCTGTTCCGTACGGCTGCCGTCGTCAAACACCAGCGGGATGGCGTGACCGACCTCGCCTGCACGCATTTCCACGACATGTAGGCCGGGGATTTCAAACAGGCATTCCTGCTCGGCAGGCGTGGCAGCACCGTTTACCTTTATTTTGAGGCTGACATTCGGCTTATTCGTCTCCACCAATATACCGAAAGAGGCGTTTTTGGCAACATATTCAGGAACGGAAACGACTTCAAAATCGCGTGCGGTCTCTTCGATGATCTCCAGGCCGCGCAGTTCATACGGATAAGCAGCGCGATGCGGCTCTTTCCGGAGCGTCAGCTTCATCTCTCCACTGCCATGCAAGGAAGACGGAAGCGGGATATAGAAGTCCGCCACATTGGAAGCGCGGTCGAAGATGTTTCCTTCGAAAAGCGTCTCCCCGTTAAATTCGAGCTTCCACATCGGCCAGCTGCGGGTTGAGAGGTTACAGCCGATCCAGTAGTTGTAGTTGTCCGGTTTTTGGGCAAACTTGGTGAACGGTATGGAGCAAACCGCTTTCTTGTTTTGTATCAGGCGCGGAGCTTCCACCCAACATTCGCCGCTGAAATGCGTCCCGCCGATACGCAGGAAAGCACAAGCCACATTTTCCGGCAATGTGAATGTCTCAGACACCGTCTGATATTTTCCCGTACCTTCCGGGACCGGCATGTAAAGCACGGTATCCGGCTTGTCATAGATATCGTCAGCCGCCCGTCCCAGTTTCCGGTAGAACAATTCGATCTCGACTCCGAAATCACCATTCCCGGAAACAGTCAACCCCTGTTTCTTCACGACCGGCAGCGTTACCGTCAGTTCACCCGGCTTCAGCAACTTACCGGAAATGCGGTAATAGGCATGGCGCTCGAAATTATCATCTTCGCCTTTGAAATAAAGCGAATAACGGTCCTTTTTACGGATCACCGAATCCAAGTTGTCGTCAATATAAAACTCGGACCGGCGGAACATTTCTTCACCTCTGTTCTGAAAAGGAGCAGGCATCTTTACTCCTCCGATCACACGCAAGAATTTCCGCGTCGGGATTCCGGACTGTCCGAACGTAACGGTTTCGGAGATACTCTGATCGGGTTGGAGCAGATGTGTTTTTTCACTTCCTGCGGGAGTAAAGACGACCGTTCTTGTCTCTTTCCAGGAAGATGCAGCGTATGCCTGAAGTACGGCAAAGACGATCAGGCATAGGGAGATACATGTTTTTTTCATATAAACTTAATACAAATGTTTTTCGTTCAAATCACTTTCCAAATGTACGATTTATTTCCGTATTATTATTACTCGCAGTTTTTATGTACTTTTGTAGATATAATTATAAGTACCTAAGACTGAAAAGATGATAGTTGTAAGAGACACGGAGACATTGAAAGGGAAAAGGCTGGTAGCCACTATCGGCTTTTTCGACGGAGTTCATCTGGGACATCGTTTTCTGATTCACGAACTGAAGCAGGTGGCCGAAGCCGCCGGATTGCCTTCCGCCGTCATCACGTTTCCCGAACATCCCCATGCTGTCCTGCATGCCGACTATCAGCCGAAGTTGCTCAATTCGTTCGAAGAGAAATTGAAACATTTGGCTTCCACCGGGATCGACTATTGTATCGTGCTGGACTTCACCCTCGAACTATCCCGCCTGACGGCAAAAGAGTTTATCACTACCGTATTGGCAGACCGGTTGCATGTGGACACGTTGCTGATCGGCTACGACCACCGTTTCGGGCATAACCGCGAGGATGGCTTCGAGCAGTATGTAACCTATGGCGAAACTTGCGGCATCCGGGTTATCAAGGCTTCGCAATACAGCGAAGGAGAGGCGGCCGTCAGTTCTTCCGAAATACGGAAACTCCTTGCGGAATGCCGTGTGGAGGAGGCGGCTCATCTGCTGACTTATCCTTACGGGCTGAGGGGAAGTATCGTCAGCGGTTATAAGGTCGGCCGGAAATTAGGTTTCCCGACCGCCAATATCCAAGTGGACGAGCCTTTCAAGATCATTCCGGGCATCGGCGTATATGCCGTTCGGGTATATCTGAACGGACAGCGTTACAAGGGAATGCTGTACATCGGTAACCGCCCGACCCTGGACAACGGGGACAACATCACGCTGGAAGTAAACATCCTCAACTTCTCAGGCAACATCTACAATAACGAAATAACAGTCACGTTCATACAACACGTACGAGGCGACATCAAATTCGACACCCTCGACCAGCTGATCGACCAACTGAAAAAAGACAGGGAGACGGTGGATAGAATATTAACGGAATAAAACATAATCATGTACTACGACGCAATAGACCTATTAAAAGGGATGATTTCACGTCCTTCTTTCAGCAGGGAGGAGGGAGAAACGGCTGATTTTCTCAAGCAGAGCTGGGAAAAAGCCGGGTATAAGGTGAACCGCAAAGGGAATAATCTGTGGCTGCTCGCTCCCGGTTTTGATCTGGACAAGCCTACCCTGCTGCTCAACTCCCATATCGACACTGTCAAGCCGGCTTCGGGCTGGACGAAAGATCCGTTCAATCCGGAGGAGACGGAAGACGAGCGTCTGTACGGCCTTGGCAGCAATGATGCCGGCGCGAGCGTAGTCTCTCTTTATGAAGCATTCAGGGTGTTGTCCGGTAAGGAACAACCCTACAATCTGATCTTCCTGGCTTCATGCGAAGAAGAAGTTTCCGGCAAGAACGGGCTGGAAAGCGCTCTTGCCGACCTTCCCCCCATCGCATTCGCCGTTGTCGGCGAACCGACCGGCATGCAACCTGCCGTAGCCGAAAAAGGGCTGATGGTACTGGACTGTGTCAGCACCGGCAAGGCAGGACACGCCGCCCGGAACGAGGGGATCAATGCGATCACGCTTGCGATGAAAGACATCGAGTGGTTCAACACCTATCAGTTCCCGGAAAAAAGCGATTTCCTCGGACCGGTAAAGATGAGCGTCACGATTATCCACGCCGGGACACAGCACAATGTCGTTCCGGACCGCTGCGAATTCACCGTCGATATCCGGACAAACGAATTCTATCCCAACGAAAAACTGTTCGAACTGATCAAATCGCAGGTCGGCTGCGAAATAAAAGCCCGCAGCTTCCGCCTCAACTCCACCCGTACAGATTTGCAACATCCGTTCGTACGCCGTGCCGTCATGATGGGAAAAGAGCCTTTCGGTTCGCCTACTTTGAGCGACCAGGCCCTCATGCACTTCCCTTCCGTGAAGATCGGACCGGGAAACTCCGCCCGTTCCCATGCAGCCGACGAATATATCGGCCTGATGGAGATACGGGAAGCAATCGATATGTATATCAAGCTGCTCGACCAATTGACGATTGACAATTGAAAAAGAGCAAGATCACTCTACCGCATCCTCTCTTTCTTCAAACTTTCAATTAATATGAGGGACCTCTTCACAACCATCGGCACACGTTACCTGATCGCCATCCTGAACCTGGCACTGATCTTTGTCAATGCCAAGGTATTGGGTGTCGAAGGAGTCGGACTGGTCGGGCTGATTCTGGCGATAGTAGGAATTGCCACCATGTTCTGCGGAATATTGGCGGGAAATACGATCGTCTATTTCATGAACCGCTATTCCATGCAAGCCGTATTTTTGCCTTCCTACTGCTGGACACCCATCGGAGCAGGCATCGCTTGCGGCAGCATGGCCATCCTCGGAGTGCTTCCCGAAGGGCACGCTCTTGATATTTATATTCTTTCCACCCTGACCTCCCTCGTTGCCGCAAACTCCCGTTTCCTGTTGGGAAAGAATCAGATTTTCGGGTTCAACCTGACCTTTGTCTTGCAAGGAGGATTACTATTTTTTGTCTTATTATTCCTTTATTACGGATTGAAGATACAGAACGTAACCGCTTACCTGTGGGGAATGTATTTCACAAACGGCATCGCGTTTCTCGTCAGCCTTTTCCTACTCCTGCCGTTTCTGAACAAAAAAGAGGCAGATCCCCGGAAGGGACGCTCCCAATACGCTCTTTTGAAAGAGATGTTTGCTTACGGGCTTTGGGGAAGTGCGGACAATATTGCCGAGATCCTGACTACCCGCCTCAACTATTTCCTGATCCAACGGTTTGCCGGGTTGGGAAGCGTCGGACTGCTGGATGCGGGAACCAAGATTTCCGAAAGCGTCTGGCATATCAATCGCAGCATCGGCTTTATCACATACAGCCGCGTTGCCCGGACACATAAACCCGGCGAGCAAAAACAAATCACGCTCCGGTTCTTCAAACTAACTTTTTGTGCCATCACACTTGCGACCGGCTGCATTCTTCTGATACCGGAATGGATCTATACGGATTATCTGTTCAGTGCCGAGTTCGCAGGGATGCACAACGTCATAACAGGGTTGTCGGCCGGAATCATAGCACTGGCCTGCAACAGCATACTATGCCAATATTTTACCGGAAGCGGCAAAATACGTTACAGCACGGGCAGTTCTTTTGTCGGTTTGATAAGCCTGCTTGTTTCGGGCTACCTGCTGATCCCGCACTACGGAGTGTTCGGATCGGCCATCAGTTCCAGTATCGCATTCAGCACCATGCTGGCATTCTCCATGATTATTTTCTGCAGGAAAACAGGAACTCGCCCAAAGGACTTTCTGATCAATAAAGAGGATGTGAGGTTCGCACTCCGGAAACTCCGGTTGACACATGACGACGATCAGCCCTGACACACCTGCTACATCCGTCGTGACGCGCCCCCGGTCAGCCTCAATGCGCCTTTTCGTCAATCCAGCCACGGAGCCGGATTCAGTTTCGTCTTTTCTTTCCAAAGCTGGAAATGAAGGATCGTGGCATTGCCGTCCTCTGTATCGGTAAAGATCTTTCCGATCGCCTGGCGGGTACTCACCTTATCGCCTGCCTTCACATAGACCTGGCTCAAGTTGCTATATACCGTCAAATAGTTACCGTGGCGGACAATGACCGAATTGTTATATCCCGGAACAACGAACACACGCGTCACCTCACCATTGAACACGGCGCGGGCATCCGTACCCGGAGCGGTCTGGATGTCTATACCGCTGTTATTCGTACGGACATACTTCAATTCCTGGTGCTGCTGTTCGCCGAAGGCAGCGACAATCGTATGGCGGCCGGACACAGGATAAGGCAAACGCCCTTTATTGCTTGCAAAATCATCGGATAAGCGCTTCTCGGCCTTTGTCATGGCATAACCGCCTTTGGTGTCGGCGACACGTTCTTCGCGGACCGGATCCGCCTCCGGTTTTGTTTCAGGGACTTTCTTTCCTGAAGCAGCCGCCTTTTCACGTGCCAAACGGTTCCTTTCAGCACGGGCCGCCCGTTCGCGGGCAGCTTTGGCCTCGGCTTCGGCGCGGGCGATTTCTTCGGCTATCTGCTTTTCGATCTGGCGGTTCAAGGCATCAGCCTGCTTCTTCTTCTTTTTCAGGTCGGCCTGCAACTGTTTCTGTTTCCGGTTTAACTGCTGCACCTCTTCTTTCTGGCTCGATTCCTCGGTCTGGAGCTTACGGCTTTCATCCTCCCGCGCACCCAATAAGGCGTTTTTCTCGGCACGCGTCTTTTCCAGTTCTTTCTGCTTGCCGGCAATTTCCTTCTGCTTACCGATAATTTCGGATGCCTGCTTCTTCTGCCAGTCGGCATACTCGCGAAGGTAACGCATACGGCGAAGGGACTGGGCAAAATTGTCGGCGGAAAGGATAAACAACAACTTATCCTGCGAACTGCGGCGTTTGTATATGCTTTGAACCGATTTCCCGTAATTCTGCCGCTTATTCCCCAACTCTCTTTCCAATTGGGAAATGTTCCGGCGGGAAGCGGCTATCTGCTTGTCTATTTCCCCGATCTCCTGGTTCAGGAGGCTTATGACCTGTTTACGGGAAAGGATCTGTTTGGAGAGCAGGTTCAGCCGGTTCAGCGAGTTACGCGCCGTCTGCCGCGTCTCGTCCAATAGCTGGCTAGTCATCTCGATCTCGGCAAGTGCGGCTTTACGCTGCTTTTCGAGTTCGCGTACTCTTGCCGAGTTCTGTGCGGAAACAGAACCGACCGACAGCACGAATATGACGAACCAGAAGTATCTCATCTTACATTTTATTACTACTCAAAGATTTGATGATCTGAGACAACGTGATACGTTTATATTTGGCAGGAATGGAAAAATCCATTTTCACCGGGACATCCGTCTGCATGCGGGAGAAATGCAACGTGACTCCTCCTTGCGAAGCGCCATCTTTCATCACCTGCACATCCATTCTCATCGGGAAAGGCTGTCCGTCTGCCAAACGAAAATCAGCATAATCCCATTGCAAGGCATAACGGTCCGAAGGTTCGGAAATACAGGTTGAGAGAATCTTCTCCTCCCCGTCCGCCATAAAGGTGTACAGCAACCCCATCACGTCTTTTACCTGTATTTCGGCTGCGGGTCCGTCCTGCTTCAACTTAAAACGGCTATACTGCTTCGGGCTGATCCCCTGCTGTCCGGGAAGGAACAGACGGTTGGTGAAAAGTGCCTGCAGATTATAGAAATTGAACTCGATCGGTGTCTGCCCTTTCAGGTTGGCATAATTGTCAGCCACATAGCGCTTGTTCATACGGTCGATCACCTTTACGCTGTCCACACTGATCTCGGCGCGGAAAACCTCGATGCCTAAAAAGGGTTGCACGGACAACTGGAAAGCACTGTCTTTTACCATCTTCAGATCCACACGCGAACTCATATTGTTGCCTGGCAAGTTCAAGTCCACGTTCAGGCGTGCAGTCAGGGTTTCATACTTGAACGCCTGCTCCTGCATAAGCGCAAAGAACTCGTTATGCGCTTTCGCTCCGCCCGCTTCGACCGTACCGACCTTCTTGGTCGATTTACAGCCCGTGAACGACAGGGCGATAAAAAAGGCCAGCGCAAAGGCAAGGCTTATCTTATTCATTCTTGACCTCCTCTTCTATATAGGTTCCCTCTGCGATCTTACGATCCAGCACATCGCTTTCTTTCCCCATCTCCTTCGCTTTCTTCCATTGTTCAAGCGCCTTTTCCTTATCGCCGCTCATGAAGAGGATATCGCCGTAATGGTCTACCAGCTCGGAGCTTTTGGTCGTATCGTTGGCAAGCGCGCTCTCTATGTATATCTTGGCAAGCGTATAGTTTCCCTGTACAAAGAATATCCAGGCATACGTATCGAGATATGTCGAATTGTTCGGTTCCAGTTTAACTGCCAATGCACTCATCCGTTCCGCCTTTTTCAGATCTTTCTTTTCCAGCGAGAGGAAATAGGCGTAATTATTGAGGACGACCACGTTCTTGTCGTTGTACTTCAACGCTTCATCATACGCTTTATAGGCTTCCGGCATATTCTTGATCTGATAGTAGATATCGCCTATCTGTCCGTAAAAATCAGACTTCAACCCGACGTTCGTCTCCGGGATAATCTCCAGGCCGGCTTTGTATGTATCCAGTGCATCCTGATACTTTTCCTGCTGGAAATAAGCGATCCCAAGATAAAAGTAATACTCCGGTGCATCGGGGAAAAGCTCCTGGCAACGGGTACAGATACGGATCACTTCGGGAATGTCTTCCGACTTCAACGCCAGATTCAAGAGTTGTTGCCAGGCAGCAGCATTCGAAGGTTCCATCTCGGTAATCAGCTGAAACTGGAAACGGGCCTCATCAGTCTTCCCCTGCGCAACCAGCAGACTGCCGTACATCTGTTTCAGATCGGTATCTTCCGGATGCTGTTCCAGTAATGTCTGGAAAAGAGCATTCGCACTCTCGGTCCCCTTCTTCGTCTGCTGTAGTTTGAGAATATAGCGGGACAGGATACCGACTTTCGTCTCGACATCCAATTTCTCGTTCACTAATGCATTGCGTATCTGCGTCTCGGCGGCGTCCTTATTACCGACGACTTCATAATAGTTCGCCATAGAGACAATGTAATAGGGACTTTCCGGATCGATTTCGTGTGCTTTCTGATAATATTTCAACGCTTTGACCGTATCATTCTTTTCCAAGTGGAGATCCCCCAAAATGATCTGATAGCGGGATTCCATCGGGAATTTGGCGGCAAGCTTTTCCACCTCTTTGAACGCGTTATCGTTCTGCTCCAACGCATTATACAATTTATATTTCTGCATGGAAAGCGCCTCGCTCATGCCTATGGACGATTCGAGGGCGTCATAAGCATCGATCGCCTTCCCGATTTCACCTTCCTGCGTAAGCGCATCCGCCAGGTAATAGTTCAACTCCGGTTTTCCGGGATAATCTTTTACAAGCTTCTCATACTCGTCCGACGCCTCACCGAACATACCGAGGTTGCGGCTCATTGTCGCCAACGCCAGCCGGTAGGTAAAATTATCGGAACTGTAAGCCACCGCACGCCGCAACATCTCCAGCGACTTTTCCGGACGATTCAGCTGGGCATAAAACGAAGAAAGTTCGTATAAGACGGCCGAGGCGGTCGAATCGATCGCCAGACAATGGTTAAAGGCATCATAAGCGGCATCGAATTTCCCGGCTGCCTTCAGGTTCAGCCCTTCATAGAAGAAGTAATCGAACTTCCGCTGATCCCCGGCACTCACTTTATTCGGCTTCGACGATATTTCCACCTTCGCCTCCTGATCCTGCGCCCTCAACGATTGCGAACTCCCGATCAGGAATAACAGAAAAGATATCGAGATCAGAGACTTTAGCATCCCTCCCATATTTTTTAATTCTTAATTCTTAATTTTTAATTATTTCCCCGTGTGGCCAAAGCCGCCGGCTCCCCGTTCGGTGTCGTCCAGCACTTCCACCGGCTGCCAGACGACCTGGCTGTGAGCCGTGATCACCATCTGGCAAATACGCTCCCCGTCATTGATGGTAAACGGTTCGGAAGAGAGGTTTATCAGGATTATGCCGATCTCGCCGCGATAGTCCGCATCGATAGTACCCGGCGTGTTCAACAATGTGATGCCATGTTTCAATGCCAGGCCGCTACGGGGGCGCATCTGTGCCTCATAGCCTTCCGGCAGCGCGATATATAATCCGGTCGGAATCAGTTTCCGTTCAAGGGGTTTCAAAACTACCGGTTCCGCCAGATTTGCACGAATGTCCATTCCTGCCGACAGCGGAGTCGCGTATCCCGGCAGCGGATGGTGTGACTTATTTATGATCTTTACTTCCATAAACTCTTTTATTTCCGGGCAAATTTACATAAATATCCCTGATTACCATCTCCCGGAAGTTCCATTATTCTTTAAATTATACTAAGTACACCTATATGCATCCACACCGGAGTGTTTTGATTCCCTTATGATGCTTTTTCTTCAAAACAAGCAAGAAAAGTACCGAAAACAAGCAGAAATGATCACAGACACCCCCATCTTGCACCTTTCAACATCCGGGTGTATGGGGCGGTTACACCCGGATGTTTCTGCTCCGGACACCCGGATGTATGGAAACAAAACATACCAACTAATTGATTAATCTATGCTTATATTGCAAAACAAAGACTATGACTTTCAGAAAACCGGTGATACATAAGTGATAGACAAATATGGCATCTATCACTCCTACGCACCATGATTATCAAAACCCGCATGGTAAAGTGTGATAGAGTGACAGAGGATTCCGCAAAAACAAGTTCTACAACCAAGCCCTGTCCCTCTTATTCTCCTACCTTTATTTCCACGATTGCATCCGGCAGGCCTTCCGCCGTAGCTTTCAACCGAATGATACCTGCCTTGCCCGTGTTTTGTACGACCGCCATTGCTTTTCCGTAGAAAGCGTGGCGTTCCGGTTTCTTAAGGCTGACGGGATCATTCTGATCTCCGTTATCTGTCCCGGCGATAAAGCCGTCCCCCTCAACCGTAAAGCGAAGCAGGTTGTCGGCATACGGCACCAAGTTTCCGTCTTTGTCCTGTATTTCCACGGTCACGAATGAAAGATCCGTGCCATCGGCGTGCAAGGCGGAACGATCGGGGATCAGCATGATCCGGGCAGGTTCGCCGGCCGTACGGATCTCACGTGTAAGCACTTCCTTGCCGTCCCTACGGGAAACGGCTTTCAACGTACCCGGCGTAAAAGGAACCCGCCAGCAGACATGGAAAGCATCGTCCGGCTTGCTCTTGACACCCAGGCTCTCGCCGTTCAGGAAAAGCTCCACTTCGTCCGCCCGGTTATAGTAGGCCCAGACATCGACAGTCTCTCCCTTTTTCCAGTTCCAGTGCGGGAAAAGGTGAAGAACCGGTGTGTCGGTCCATTCGCTCTGGTACATATAATAGACATCTTTCGGAATACCTGCCAAGTCGACAATACCGAAGAAACTGCTACGGCTCGGCCACCAGTAAGGTGTCGGTTCACCCAGATAGTCGAAGCCCGTCCAGATAAACATACCTGAAACATAAGGTAGCCGCTTGACTTCCCGCCAAGTCACCTCGTGGGTCGAACCCCAAGGCACATGGCAGTTGTCATAAGCCGAGCAAAGGTGTTCGGGACGATCGAACCGTTCCCGCCAGGTGTTCGGCCAGACATACATCGAATCGGAGGGCATCTGGTAGTAGCCGCGTGTCATCAGGGCGGAAGTAGACTCGCTTACAATTAACGTCTTGCCCGGAAAATTCTGCGGAAACGGCTCGTAATTCTTTTCGTGATAGTTGAATCCCAATACATCCAATGCATTCGAACGGAAGATCAGGTTACCCGGTGTCGCCTCGTTGTTGGCTGCAGTGACAGGGCGCGTCTTATCCAGGCGCTTGACGATCGCCGCCAGCGAATGGGCGATCAATCCCTGTACGCTCATGGCGGTATCGGACAAGATCTTGTCATCCACCGGATGGCCTGCATTGAGGATCAGGTTGGCGGCTTCGAGACTGAGCGTGTCGGCATCGGCATGTTGCCATTGCTCCAGTACTTCGTTTCCAATGCTCCACATAAAGACGGACGGATGGTTACGGTCGCGTAGGACTTGGTCTGTCAAGTCTTTTTCATGCCATTCGTCAAAATATCGGGCATAGTCGTACGGTGATTTCCGTTTCCGCCACATGTCGAAAGCCTCGTCCTGTACCAGCAATCCGATCCGGTCACAGATGTCGAGCAGTTCGGGTGCCGGCGGGTTATGGCTGGTGCGGACGGCATTGGCCCCCATGTCTTTCATCATTTGCAGTTGACGTTCGAGCGCCCTCGGATTGACCGCGCTTCCGAGGCATCCCAAGTCATGATGCAGGCAGACGCCCAATATTTTGGTCGGTTCTCCGTTCAAGGAGAATCCCGTATGCTCGTCCCAATCGAATTTGCGTATGCCGAATGTGGTTCGATAGCGATCCGTCAGTTTATTGCCGACTCTCACCTCGGTTATGGCGGTGTACAGATAAGGATTCCGGACGCTCCATAGTTCAGGATAGAACATTTCTATCGTGTGTGTAACGATTTTCTTCCCTCCTGCGGCTATCTCGGCCGGGGAGGATATCCGGTAGAGGGTCTTTCCTTCCTTGTCTTGTATCAGGGTAGAAACTTCCACGGTCACATCGGATGCCTCGTTTTTCAAAGTCGTTTCAATCTCGACCGTACTCTTGTCCGCATTCATGACCGGAGTAGTGATGTTTGTCCCCCAATTGTCCACATGGACTTGTCCGGTTTTCACCAACCATACATTCCGGTAAATGCCGGACCCTGAATACCAACGGGAATTAGGCTGGTCGCTGTTATCGGCCTGGACAACCAAGACATTCTCCTCCTTTCCATAATTCAGATACGGTGTCAGATCATAACGGAACGAAACATATCCGTTGGGACGAAAACCTAGCAAATGTCCGTTCAGCCAGACTCTACTGTTCCGGTAAACGCCGTCGAAATCAATATAGATCACTTTTCCCTTGTCGCTTTCAGACAGTTTGAAGTGTTTCCGGTACCACCCCATTCCACCGGGCAGCGCACCGCCTCCGGGAGTTGCCGGGTTATCGAGAGAAAAATCCGCCTCGATGCTCCAGTCGTGAGGCAAGTTCAGGACTCGCCAATTGCTGTCATCCGTATCGGGAGCGGACGCATTGGCTTGTTTTTCAGTCAGGGCAAAGCGCCATTCTTTGTTGAAGGATATTCTTTCACGCCCTTTTTCCCGTGTGGCACATGCAGTAAGGAACAGACAGACCAAGGCAAATACGGATAGTCTCATACGTGTACAGTTAACTCGTTTATATTATACAAAGGTAATACAAAAGAGACTAAAAAATGAGGGAAGAACATACATACGTATATCCCAAGAATGTAGAAACCGCTGCCGAAAAGATTCCGGCAGAGATTTCCGAGGCGGACTATGCAGAACG